>Ga0075680_108_pt1 | contig 24321 bp, 29 predicted proteins | sample RifGroA2_FD_68249 | JGI IMG/M metagenome (GOLD analysis project Ga0075680, IMG submission 68249) | Microgenomates (Curtissbacteria) bacterium GW2011_GWA2_40_31
ACAATTGAAAGTTCAGTGGAAACTCTAGCGAGCGGGATAGTTTCGTCTCTTTTGCCTCTTTCTCCTGAACGAATTAATTCAAGTGAAGAAAGCTGTTGGCCAAGTTCTGTTCTTGGTGGAAGTTCTGCAGTGACTACCATAGAGTGTAAGCAGTAGCCTTAAACTACTACAACGATCGATTTACTGTCAATATGAATTTTTCTTTACATTGTTCTATAATCTCTCTTCTCAATTTGCCCGCTCCTTTTTACAAGTGATAGAATTCTGAAGAAGATGCGACTACTTTTAATAAGTAATTCTGGGAAACCCTTATACTGGTGGTGTAAGAAAGAAATTGCTGATTTTGCCGGTGATAAAGAGGTTACATTTATTTCTGCCGCCACCATTTATGATCCAAACGAGTATTATCAAAAAGCGCAAGAAAGTCTCAAAGAAGTTGGAGTAAAACTCAACCATTTAAATCTTAAAAGCCCTCAGGACTTAATTAATAAGACACAGGTATTTTTAGTTGCCGGAGGAAATACCTATCATCTTTTAAAGAAATTAAAAACCAACGGAATGCTGGATAAAATTAAAAGAAAAGTTTTGGATGGCGCTGCATATATCGGTATAAGCGCTGGCGCCAATATAGCCGGTCCAAATATTTTAACTACCAATGATTGGAATGTAGTCGGATCAACCTATTTTAATGGGCTAAATTTAGTTCCGTTTAACATCAATCCACACTACAATGCACCGCAGGACAAGGTGCTTACTTCCGCGGAAACTAGAGATGAGCGAATAGGCGAATATCACGTTTTCAAATCTAATCCGGTTGTTGTTATGGAAGAACAAACTTATTTGACTCTCGATGATAATAAAGTAAAAGTAGGAGGAAGGGGGAAATTGAAAGTTTTTACAAAAGGCAGAAAGTCGAAAGAATTTAAGTCTAGAGAGAACCTAGATTTTATTTTAATGAAATGAGAGTAATTATTTACATGGCGATAACCGCGAATGGATATATTGCCAAAGAAGATGGCAACACAAGCTTCGTCTCAGATGCATCCTGGAACAGTTGGGATAAGTTAAGTAGAGGAGCTGGCAATTTAATCACAGGAAGAAAAACATTCAAGATAGATCTCGCCGATGGTAATTTCCCATACCTTGATCGTTTCAATGTTGTAATGACCAGTCAGAAAATCGAGAATAAGTGGGGGAATAAAGTGATTTTTACAGACATATCTCCAAAAGAAGTCTTAGAAGTGCTGGCAAAGAAAGGTAAGGGTATAAAACTTTTTGCCGAATCGGACCTTGAAACAAGACTCGAACTTCTCGAAACCAAAATGCTTTCAAAAAATCTCATCCAACTCCACTACAAAGTTATCAAATAATTTGCTCATAATTTTTCCTGATGATATACTTCCTGCCTATGGGAGAGCGTGAACTCTCGACAGAAGGGAAAACTCGCACAGAAGAAGAAAGGCTAATCGAGAACCAGATTTGTTATAAATTCAGGCTGTTAACAGAGCAGGGGATAATTCATTGGAGTCGTACGGACAGAGGTGAGCATTTATCGTTTTGTAGTGACTATTGTGGATTCAATTTAAGGATTCCTTGGGGAATGGAAACTGGATGGAAAAAACCTATTTTCCATTTACTTATAAGCAATCAAGGAGGAGAAAAACATAGGATTACACGAGTTGTTGATGCAAGGACTAATGATCCGATTGAGGACCAGTTATATTTACTGGCAAATTCGGCCCGAAAATCTGCAAAATCTTCTCCTCCAGATGATATTGATAGAACTTTAGGTCCTGAGATGAATGTTAAAACAGCAAATAGTGTACTTCAAAAACTAATGTAGTCTATGCGCCCCATTTATTTCCGACAAAAAATTCTGGGATTGAATTTTGAAGAAATAACCACTTCAAGGAGTCTCCTTTAAAGGGTGTTGACCAGAATCCATATCTTGATTAGATTCTGGAGTCTCCGGCTGCGCCGGATTCCCAGAATGACAACTGCGAAATTCGTGATCCACACAACAATATTAAAACAAATCAAGTAAACTTTGCTACAATTAGCCAATGCAGGCAATATTTTTTGCCCTTGTTGCTTTTTTCGGATGGGGAATTGGCGACATCTTCGGCACAATTACGACGCGAAAAATCGGCAGTTACTCAACTACCTTTTGGTATTTAATTATCGCTCTGATGATCGAGGGTTTTTACGCCCTTACAGTTCTCGACCAGCTTAAGAATTTTACGCCGAGTTTGCTGATTTTCACTTTCGCAGTTGGTGCTGTCGGCACGGCTGGGTTGGTGACTTTTTACGAGGCACTTAAAGAAGGTAATGCCGCGCTCGTGGGTACGATCTGCGGATCATTTGCAGCAATCAGCGTTCCACTCTCAATAGTCTTTTTAAAAGAAAGTATTACACTCATCCAACTGATTTCGATAATAGTAATTTTCGCAGGTGTAATTTTAACAAGTATCAAGTTTGAGAACTTAAAGCAAAGAAAAATAATTGCGACTAGAGGCACTCTTTTAGCAGTTATAACAATGATCGCTTTTGGAATCTATTGGGCATTTATTAAAGTACCAATAGTTCAGGTCGGATGGTTCTGGCCGGGCTATATCGCATCTACGCCAAGTCTTTTGATCCCAGTTTTTTTATGGCTCAAGAAAACAAAAATCACGAGGCCCAATTACAAAGGTGCATTATCGCCTTTGATTCTTAATTCAATTCTCCTGCCGATGGGTGCTTTCAGTCTCAATTTTGCACTGCAAAAGGGTTCAAGCCCCATTGTTACCCCAATCGCAGGCGCCTATCCTGTTCTTTTTGTTCTTCTTGCTTTTTTTATCTTTAAGGATCCGATTACCCGCCAACAAATCTCTGGAATCGTTATAACCCTAATCGGTATTATTCTTCTTTCCATCTTCAGCATTTAATCCAGACCGATCTACATTTGATTGACTGATTGAATTAACAAATGTTTAAATGAGATTAATGAATCCGGTTGGGATGCTTGCAAATATTCTGATTTCCGCAATTATCATTTTTGCCACCTCATATCTACTGCGTCCCGGATTTCAGGTTGAATCCTTCTGGACAGCAATAGTGGTAGCTTTGATTGTTGGAGTATTGAATGCCTTAGTTAAGCCAATACTTTCGATACTAACGCTTCCCGTAACAATTCTGACCTTGGGACTTTTTAGTTTGGTCAACTCCGCAATTATTCTACTTCTAGCAGACCTTTTGGTGCGCGGTTTTACAATTTCCCCGATCTGGATGGCTCTTCCTGCCGCAATTCTAATTGCTATTTTCTCCGCCATTGCCTCAAGACTAAAGTAAGTTTTTTACTTGACATGCTGCTATAATTAGTTCACGAGAAAAGTATGAGCAGGGCAGAAACTAGGTGCGTTGACACGAAAGAATCTGTTAGCAAAACATTTGAGCTTAGTCAAACAAAAGCCAGAGTAGACATTGTTGATAAAGCAAAAGGAACTCACCCAATAATTACTGTTAATCTTTCTACTGGCGATACTCGTTTGATAGAGAATATTCAGATGACAGTAATTGGTCATCTTCCAGAAACAAGGAGTGTTCAATTAGAATTTAAACAAGTATCAGCTGATAGTTCCCACGGGTTTGGAATTGAAAGTGTGAGACGGGATGGCGGTCGAATTTTAATTGGAAATGACGTGGCGATTGCTCTTGGTCGGATTACAAGTTTTGGTCGGGGAGTCTTTTACATGTCAGCTCCCAGAAACATCAGAGTCCACAGCAGGGAACGAATAACCCAAAGCTGAAAATTAATTCCTCTTCACAGAAACTAATAAGTTAATCTTGAATGAAGGTTTGTCATCTGCAATAATTAGCCAATCTATGGAAAAGACTCGCAAATTTAAACCTGTCGATCCGAAGCAGGATTTTGTGGCGATGGAGAAAAAGCTTTTGGATTACTGGTACGAAAACGGAATTATCGAAAAATATTTAAAGCGCAACAATCCGCCAGCTGGCGGATTCAATAAAAAATTCTCCTTTCTGGACGGCCCAATTACTGCCAATAATCCGATGGGCGTTCACCATGCTTGGGGCAGAACTTACAAAGATCTCTGGCAGCGTTTTTACAACATGCAAGGGTATCAAGGAAGGTTCCAGAACGGTTTTGACGAGCAAGGTTTATGGATAGAGGTAGAGGTTGAAAAGGAACTTGGGTTTAAAAACAAAAAGGATATTGAAAAATTTGGCATCAGCAAATTCATTGATTTATGCAAAGAACGCGTCAAAAAATATTCCCAAATGCAGACCGAACAAAGTAAACGTCTCGGCTATTTTATGGATTGGCAAAACTCCTATCACACGTCATCTGACGAAAATAACTACGCAATTTGGAATTTTTTAAAGGTTTGTCGCCAAAAAGGCTACTTATATAAAGGAAGGGATTCTGTCCCCTGGTGTCCACGTTGCGGTACGGCAATTTCCCAGCACGAAATTTTAACAGAGGAGTATCAGGAGATCACACACAAGGCGGTATACGTAAAATACAGAGTCAAAGAGTTAAAGAGTCAAAGAGTTAAAGGTAAGCTCTTTCTTCTCGTCTGGACGACTACGCCTTGGACACTTCCGTCAAACGTCGCAATAGCCGTTAACCCGGAACTTGAATACGGTTTGTGGACAATAGACGGGGAGTCAGTCATCTTGGCTGTCCAAAGAGCCAGAATAATTGGAATTAACCAAAAATCTCAGAAGAAGTTCAAGGGATCAGAACTGGTCGGTCTTCCCTATCAAGGGGTTTTTGATGAGCTGCCGGCACTAAACGGGGTAGAGCATCGAGTTATAAAAGATAAAGATTTAGTAACGGCCGAAGAGGGAACCGGCTTGGTTCACATTGCACCTGGCGCAGGAGAAGAAGATTTTGATTTGGCCCAAAAAGAAAATCTGCCGGTTATTGAGTCAATCGACGAGGGAGCAAACTACATTGACGGATTTGGCGACTTAACCGGTCAAAATGCCAAAGACAATCCGGATCTGGTTATCGAAAAGCTAAAGGAGAAAAAGGCACTTTTCAAAATAGAAAATTACCAACATCGCTACCCTACCTGCTGGCGTTGCAAAACTGAACTTGTCTGGCGGGTGGTTAACGAATGGTATATCGCAATGGATAGAAAGTCCAAAGACGAAAGACTAAAGACTAAAGACGAAATGACGCTAAGGCAGCAGATGGTTGATGTTGCCAAGGAAATAAACTGGATTCCGAAATTTGGGCTGGATCGGGAGCTAGATTGGCTCAAGAACATGCATGACTGGCTAATTTCCAAAAAAAGATACTGGGGTCTGGCTTTGCCTATTTGGGAATGTACGAAGTGCCCACATTTTGAAGTTATAGGATCCAAAGATGAACTTAAACAAAAAGCAATCGAGGGTTGGGACGAATTTGAAGGTAAAAGCCCTCATAGACCCCAAATAGATGCCGTCAAAATAAAATGTCCAAAATGCGGGGAAGTAATGTCAAGAGTTCCGGATGTTGGCAACGTCTGGCTGGATGCCGGTATTGTACCAATTTCAACAGTCCCTCCCTCTTGGTATCCCGCGGATTTTATAACAGAGTCTTTCCCCGGCCAGTTTAAAAACTGGTTTTACTCGATGATTGCCATGGCAACGGTTTTAAAAAACTCCCCTCCTTACAAAACCGTCTTAGGGTTTGCGACTCTTCTGGACGAGAAAGGTGAGGAAATGCACAAAAGCAAAGGCAACGCCATCGAATTTAACGAAGCGGCTGACAAAATAGGAGTTGATGTTATGCGCTGGATGTATCTAAGGCAAAATCCAGTGGATAATTTATTATTTGGTTATCATAGAGCAGATGAAGTGAGACGTTGGTTTTATTTAAGACTTTGGAATGTATACGCATTTTTCGTAAATTATGCAAATACTGAAAATTGGTCACCTAAAGCGAGTTTTCAACCTTTAAACGTACTAGACCAGTGGTTACTCTCAAGATTAAAAGGGAATATAAAGCATATCCAAGAAGCCTTAGGCCGATATGATGCTGTAGATGCGATTGGGAATGCAGAAATTTTTATAATTAGAGATCTATCAAATTGGTTCGTCAGACGATCGAGAGACAGGATTGGTCCTACAGCCGAAAATGTCCAAGACAAAGAGGATGCCTATCAAGCGCTTTATATTGCACTGTCTGAGTATTCTAAGGTACTGGCACCAATGGTTCCATTTGTAAGCGATGAGATATATAGAAATATAACGGGTGAGCCTTCAGTCCACCTTGCTAATTGGCCTGATTTAGAAGTATTAAAATCAGAGCCAAAAATAGAAGAAGATATGGAAAACGCAGTAAAACTTGCATCCGTAATTCATGCGTTTAGAAAAATGCACGAGATAAAAGTAAGAATTCCTCTCGTCAAAATTACATATCAAGGACCAACACAAATCTCGAGTAGCGTTTTAGAAATACTAAAAGACGAAGTCAATGTTAAGGAATTAGTATATGAGGGAATACTTAAAGGTTTCGAAAAAGAATTTGCTGTTAGTGGTAATATTACTCATCTTAAAAGTGCTGGCAATCAAGTTTTAGCTGAAGGCCAGGCCCGGGAGATTGTTCGTCAGATCCAACAAGCCAGAAAAGAAGCGGGATGTGCGCTCGACGAACAAATCACAGTAACCTTACCTTCCTGGCCTAAAGATTTTGAAGATCTTATTAAAAAGGAAACCCTAGCAAAAGCGATTATAAAGGGCCCCGAGCTAGGAATCGTACGGGTCAAAATCGACAAGTCAAGTTAAAGCTCATCAAAAACGCAGCCCAGAACACCCCCGGGGTGCGCTATGAAGAAGCTACGCTCACCCTGGGGGTGAGTAATGTCAGTTGAGGGGAATAAACTATTAATGCGAAAACATTGGGATCTTGCACTTCTTTTGATAATTCTTGCTTTAGGCAGCTTTTCTCTTTTAGTTATTTTCTCATTAAACAGAAACCTTGCCGTCAGCCAGCTATCTTTTTGGTTAATTGGTCTTTTGATTTTATATATCGTTTCTTCTCTCGAGTATCAGATTTGGCGAAAATTTTCCCTTCACCTTTATTTGATAACCCTACTTTTCCTTCTTGTCCTGATTTTTATTGGCGACCCTGTTCGCGGTTCTGTTCGCTGGATTGATTTAGGACTTTTCCGGTTTCAGCCTTCCGAGATTGCCAAAATAGCCGGAATCTTAATTTTGGCAAACTTTTATACCGAAAAGTCGGCAAAGGATTTAAAAAATATTCTTATAAGCTTTCTGATTATTCTCCCTGCGATTTTCCTAATTCTTATTCAGCCTGATGTAGGAAATACTTTAGCATTGCTGGCGGTTTGGTTAGGTTTGTCCATCTTCCGTAATATTAGTTTCAAGCGTTTGCTAACTCTGGCAGTTGTAGGCGGTCTGGCAATTATCCTTATATACCAAAGTCTCTCCGGCTACCAAAAGGAAAGAATTGCCAGTTACCTCAATCCTAATATTGACCCTTTAGGGACAGGTTACAACATTATTCAATCAAAAATCGCTGTCGGTTCCGGGCAGCTTTTTGGAAGAGGTCTCGGACAGGGTTCTCAATCGCAGCTGAAATTCCTGCCGGAATCAGAAAGCGATTTTATATTCGCCTCAATCTCCGAACAACTAGGATTCTTAGGGGCAAGTATCTTGATAATTCTTTTCATTGTGCTTGTATTAAGACTCGTAAGACTTGCAAGGGGGTTGGAAGGATTTGCCCAACTTGTGTTAGTCGGCGCAGCTATTTATCTTTCAGTCCAATTTGTCGTCAACGTCGGAATGAATATGGGACTTCTGCCGATAACCGGTATCACCTTGCCGCTTGTTTCTTATGGAGGATCTTCTTTGATCTCAACGCTCTTTCTGTTTGGTATTATATTCTCAATTAAAAGAGCCCGCACATTGAGTTGAACCCCCTTTAGTGATAGAATTTACACTTATGAATACTTGGGCCGTTATCCAAACAGGCGGAAAACAATATAAAGTTAGCGAGGGTCAAACTGTCGCTGTCGAGAAACTGAAGGCGGGAGATAGTGGAAAAGTTAGATTCGACAAGGTGCTTCTTGTTAAACAAGATAACGGAATTACCCTGGGCAAGCCGTTTATTGAAAATGCCAAAATCTTAGGCAAAATTATAGAAAATTTTAAAGATAAGAAGATAAAGGTAGTCAAGTTTAAATCAAAATCGCATTATCGAAGAACCCAAAGTCATCGTCAAAAAAAGACTAGATTGTTAATCGAAAAAATCGAATCCTAGTTAACATTTTTCCATCAAAATATATCAAACTATAAATAACTGAAGCGTTGACAGTTTGTGAAAATAAAAGTAGAATCCAAAGGGAATATATATCAGCAGTTCGCCTTGCGAGAATTCGTTGATTACAACTCATTCCTCGCAATGGCGCTCCTCTGATATTTTTGAAAACTCTAATTAATAAAAAATAGAGAGGAAAGTTTCCAAAAATGGCACACAAAAAAGGGGGCGGAGCAACAGCCAAAAATCGTGATTCTGCTGGCAAAAGGTTAGGAGTAAAGATTTACGGCGGTCAGAAAGCTGAACCCGGGAACATCGTGATTCGTCAAAGAGGGACAGTTTTTTATTCAGGACAAGGCACAATGCTTGGCCGCGATCATACAGTCTTTGCGGTGGCTTCTGGTACCGTTAAGTTCATACGCCGACTTGGCAAAAAATTCGTCCAAGTTACTTAAATACAATGGAGGAGACTCAAATTTTTGAAATTGATATTGATATGCTCCAATCAAATCCGTTGCAACCCCGCGGTCTGATTACAACAGAGTCATTGGTAGAACTGGTCGATTCGATTCGTGAGCACGGGGTATTAGAACCGCTTGTAGTTGCTAAGACACCGGCAGGCTATCAGATAATTGCCGGTGAACGCCGATGGCGGGCTGCCAAGATTGCCGGTCACCCAAAAGTTCCTGTAATTATTAAAGAAACAACACCTCAGGGAATGCTGGAAATGGCAATTATCGAAAATGTCCAGAGAATCGATCTTAACCCGCTTGAACGGGCGCTGGCATTCAAAAGATTGATTGATGAATTTAATCTCTCAACAGGTGAAATTGCCATCAAGATTAGCAAAAGCGCTCCCTATGTTTCCAATACTTTAAGGCTTTTAACTATTCCGGATGTCCTCAAGGATGCTTTGGCAACCGGGGCAACAACAGAGGGCCATGTGCGGGCGCTAGCTTCTCTTGAAGAACCCAATTTGATTCTTGAAGCATACAAGTTAATTCTTAGTAAGAATTTATCAGTTCGAGGTGCGGAAGAACTTTCCCGCAAGATGAAGGCCCGAGAAAATATTGTTCCCAAGCAGAAGACTCTCGCCCAAAGAATTGAAAGCGAGCAACTGGACAGATTCCAGGAAGAATTATCACAAAGATTATCGACAGACAGCTCAAATGTGAGAGTCAAAATTAGTCAATCGAGAATTGAGGGAAAATTGCAATTCGTAGCCAAAGGTAATGTTGAATCAACTTCAGCGGTTATTGAGCGAATCAGAAACGCCCTAATGGGTTCTTGAGACAAATCTTGCCCCATTCGATTTATCGGTCTTTAAAATCGGCCAATAGACTAACCAGGACCTACCACGGAATGAATTCTTTTTAATCGGTCCGAATGCCCTGGAATCCGAGGAAGAATTACGATTATCCCCCAATACGAAATAGTCATCATCACTTAGAATAATAGAAACACTCCCCGACGTAGAAGAATTAAGGTAGTCTTCTGTCAGTTTTTGGTCGTTGATAAAAACAGACCCGTCTTTTATAGTAATTGATTCTCCCGGCAGGCCAATAATCCTTTTAATAAAATCAACTTTCTGTGAATTCGGAGCTTCAAAAACCAAAACATCCCCCCGTTGGGGTTTACTAAAGTAATAGCTTATTTTTTCTGTAAGTAAAAGTTCTCCATCCGTAAAATTGGGTAACATCGATCCGCCTTTGACCCTGTGAGGCTGAACTACAAAAACATAAACGAAAAGAAAAATTGCGAGTGAAATTAAGGCTGTTTGAATAATTTCCCGAAGTACTGCCCAAATCGCGTGACGAAAATCCATCCTACTAATATTTTATGCTAAAATTGCATCATCGTACATAGGCAAATTGCCTGATATTTATTTAAGATGGAAGCATCTGGGCCCATAGCTCAGGGGCAGAGCGCTCGTATCACACACGAGAAGTCGATGGTTCGAATCCATCTGGGCCCACATTAGGCAATGACAGACACGCATGAGACTCATTAAGCTTCTTCTGATCGCTACTTTAGCCTCACTAATCCCTGGACAAATTGTCAGATTACCATTTTTTTCTGCATCAGGCGCCTTAACAACAACAGACATTTTAATTGCAGCTGTCGATTTAACTTTTTTAATCTATGCTCTATCAATTAAAAGATCTCTAAAATTGTTCCCCAAGACATCTTTTCCAGCTTTACTCTTTATACTTTCAGCAGTTGCGTCAACTATTTTGGCAAGCGGCGTCTTTAATATCATGCAAATAGGCATTTCGTCTCTGTTTTTGGCAAGATTTATTATTTATTTTTTCCTATCTATAGTTATTTACAATATTGTTTATAAAAAAGATATAGATAAATGGCTAAAAATAATCTTATTTATTGGTTTCTTGTTTATTGTCCTCGGATTCTGTCAATACGTTATTTTTCCAGACCTCTCTTTCTTAACAATCTACGGTTGGGATCCACATCAGCAGAGAGTTGTTAGCACCCTTTTAGATCCAAATTTTTCTGGGCTCATTTTCACAATAATTTTTACAATTTCAACTTCTTTATACTTATATAAGCGTAAAAATTATCAGATAAACTTTTATACTTTTGTTTCCGTCCTTTCGTTTATTGCGTTAATTCTCACTTTTTCCAGGAGTTCTTATTTGGCCTTCTTAATTGCAATTATGGTCATTGGTATTCTCAAGTCGCCAAAACTACTTTTTTTCATTCTCGTTCTCTTTGTTGTTGCTTTTTTGCAAATTGGACAGGTTAGAACAAGGGTTGTTGGGGCATTTACTTTGGATGAAACTTCTCAGGCGCGAATTGCAAGCTGGCAAAGAGGCTTTACAATTTTTAAGAATAACTTTTTATTTGGGGTGGGCTTTAATACATATAGATATGCTCAAATAGAATACAGTTTTTTCTCACCGGATGAGCCTGAAGGCGGACATTCAGGATCCGGATCTGATTCAAGTTTGATTTTGGTGGCTGCAACAACCGGAATTGTTGGCTTATTTTTTTATCTATATTTCTTATTTTCAATATTTGTCCTTTTTGCGAAAAAAGCAACAAAAAACTATTTGCATCTTTCGGCTCTTTCTATTTTTCTTGCGCTACTGGTCCATTCACAATTTGTAAATTCTTTATTTTTCCCGCAAATAATGATACTTTTGTGGGTTATTTTAGGATTGGTTGAGGTTTATGATACTTAAAATTTTCCTTTTCTGGCGATTAGGTTTATTTTTGATTACTTATCTTGGCTCAATGACAATCCCCCTAGTCGCTAACGGGGGAATCGGGGCGATAGGACCAAATAGAAAGTTCGATTTTTGGGCTTCCTGGGCACAGTGGGATGGCGGGCATTTCTACAATATTTCAAAATTTGGTTATTTTGAACCAAATCAATATGCATTCTTCCCTCTTTTTCCGCTATTTATAAAAATAGGTAGTTATCCGCTTTTAGGCAGCCACTTACTTTCAGGACTTTTGATTGCCAATGTCCTGTACTTAGCGTTTCTCTACACCTTTTTTCGGTTAGTTCATCTCAAGTTCGGCCAAAAAACTGCTGTTGCCAGTCTATTTACAGTCGTTTTATTCCCCACAAGTTTTTTTTCAGTCGCCTTCTATTCCGAGTCACTTTTGCTGATATTAACAGCCTTAACTCTTCTTTTACTCGAGAGAAATAAACCGTATTTGGCAAGTATCACGATAATTCTGGCGACTCTTACCAGATTTGTTGGAATTTTCTTGGTGTTGCCTTTAATCTTCTATCTGCTTAAGTCTGTCAATTTCAAATTGAGAAAAATCAACTTACGATTCCTCTCAATCCCCATTTCCTTATCAGGCGTCTTAGGTTATGGGGCTTTTCTTTATTTGAAATTTAAAGACCCTTTTTATTTTTTTACTGTTCAGTCTACCTGGCATCGGTCTGTTGTTAGTCCTTTATCTACTGTATATTCTTATCTTTCCCAAAACTTCACTTCCAAGCCTTACAATGATTATCTTGACATAATCGCAACTGTCTCTTTTGTGCTGATACTAATTGCGGGTGTAAAGAAAATCCCTTTATCGTGGATACTATTTGGGCTTTTAGTAGTTATAGTTCCCGCTTCAAGCGGGACTTTAACCAGTATGCCGCGTTATGTTTTGGCATCTCTCCCTGCATTTGTGTTGATTGGCATGTTTCTTAAAGATAGAAGGATATTATCAATTTTGATTTGGGTTATTTTTTTATCGCTGCAGATGTTTCTCGCAATAAAATTTGTAGGCGGTTATTGGGTAGCATGATAGTAAAGGGGACAAAGGTAACAAATGTTGGAACTGGTGATACTCTTACTTCTTGAAATTGACCTTTCTCGTTTCTGTCTTAGTATTCCCTGCTTCGTCGACTGCTTTAATTTCGATACTTGACTCCCCTTCTGAAACCGGCACAAAAACTTCAAAGTTACCTTCATTGTTAACACTCGCCAAGAAACCGTTAGCATAAACCTGTACGTCTTTATCTGTCTTGCCAATAACTTTTATTCTGTTGTCCTGGGAAAATGATTGACCGTCAGACGGACTTTCAACATCAAGTTTTGGAGGAGTTTTATCAAGTATTACTTTTATACTTGCCGAAAAGTCGCTTTCTTTGCCTGATTGAGAAATAGATTTAGCAGAAATTTCATTTTCACCTTCGGAAAGTGTCAGATTTTCAAACTGAAATTTACCATTTACAACTTTGGTTTCACCGACCTTTTGCATATTTATAAAGACGGTAACTGTTGTTTCGTCCTGAGAGAAACCCGAAATAGTTAAAGTGCTACTGTTAGTTTCTTGGGGCAGAGTATCAAGTCTTGGGGCAAGAGGTACCGATCCTGAATCTACTTGGGAAACTTCATTTTTTCTAAAAACAACATTTAAAAAATCCGCAAATTTGCCCAAAAGGGGAATACCCTGGGTAATTAAGAAAATAGCCAGAATTACACTGAAGATAGATAAGTAGACGATCCTTTTGACTACTTTTCCTTCTTCTTTTTGCGATAAACGCTCAATTCTGGAGATTTTTCTTGCCATTTCTGGAGCCGGAGGTGAGAATTGGACTCACGACCTACTGTTTACGAAACAGTTGCTCTACCACTGAGCTACTCCGGCAATTACAGCCTAATTGTAGTCTTTTAAAGTTTCTGATTCAAATAAGTATTCTTAAAAATAAAATGTTAAAATTAGATATATGAAATCAAAACTCACCAAAAAGCAGCGGGAAAAAATTATGAAACAATTTGGCGGCCGCATGCCAACGAAAGAGGAAATCTTTGAAAAAATTAAAGCGTCACAAGAACGAATGATGCAAGCATTAGCGGGCGCTGCCAGAACTGCACCCAGTGATCCTGAGACCAGGAAGCAATTGTTAGGGGTAATTGAAAGAGCAGCAACTTTACGAAAAAAGATTTACAAGCAAGTAATCAAAGAAAACACTTGGAAGTCGAAAGTTTTTTGGCATCTTGAATATTTTGTTTGTGGTCAAGTGCCATTTGTTTTGGTAGTTTGTCTAAAGAGAACCATTTTGAATCCGTCGCATCATCGCCGTGCGTTACTTCTCCATCTCTAACTTTAACAAGATAAACAAGATTAATTACTTGTTTTGGGTGACGAGCAGGGGAGCTGTAAACACCGACTAATTTCGCCTCAATAACATCCAGGCCGGTTTCTTCTTTGACCTCTCTATTAACAGTTTGTTCCGTTGATTCGTCCCAGCCTACATAACCGCCAGGCGTTCCCCAATAGCCTTTATTTGGCTCAACACCTCTCTGAATAAGAAGAATTTGGCTGTCTTTAATAATAACGGCGTCGATAGAAACTCCTCGATTATCAAACCTTCCGCAGTGTGGACATTGTTCGTCTCTTTTTAAATTCTGCATATGTTTTTATTGTTACTTTTCTATTAGCTTAAGTATTCAATCAACTCCTTGGCGATATCTTCAGTAGACTGATTTGCATCAATGACTTTGTCCACAAGCCACGCTTTTTTTAATTGTATTTGGTAATTGACCATACCTTCTAACCACTGACTTAAGTCTGAATAACCATCTTTCTCTACGCGCGATTTATTTCTATTTTGTAATTCTTTTAAGTCTAAAGATAATTGAATTATCTGAAAATTATTATACCTCGCTACTTTTATATCCTCAAAGGTAAAGTAATCAGTATTAGAAAAGAAGACGACATTATCACGACTTAAAATGTTCTTTATTATTTGAGGCGCAAGTACAGTGTGTTTATACTCGTCGTCTATTGGGTATATTCCATTATTTAAACGAGTAAGTTCTTCATCTACTTCCAAAAGCGGTAAATTGCTTGTTCTTCGGAGATAACGAATCAAAGTTGTTTTACCGGATAATGATGTGCCAATAACTATAGCCTTCATTCGCGAGGTATTACTCCTAGGCTAATTTTACAACTTGATATTCTGAAAGACCACCTAAATATTAAGAGTAGTTCCTGGTATTTGATGTTTCAAGGCTAGCTCTAAATTGTTAATAATCCCGGGCCGAACCAGCTTGAAGAACGAGTTATATGCTAAATTTGAAAAAAACACGAAAGAACTACGCTCTAGAGCGGGTAAGGGGGATCGAACCCCTGTCTCTGCCTTGGGAAGGCAACGTTGAGCCACTCAACTATACCCGCTGAGTAATATCGTGATTATCACATTGGATTATACACGCGATTTGAGTAGATTCTAAGTCAGGTCGTTTGGTGGGACAAGCTTCCCGTTATCTGGGTACGACTATAGCCGTTCCGGCCATCACTAAGGGATTTCCGTTAGGAAGTCTTCTGCCACCGTTTGCCTGGTGCAAAACTGTCCACCTTGAACCATTACCATAAACCTTTTCTGCTATTTTGAAAAAAGTTTCTCCTTCAGTTACCTGATAACTGGTAACCGCCATTTCTCCTTGTGCATTTTCAGCGTCGCTCTTTGCAGGAATGTTTAAGGTTGAATCAACAAATATTATATTGGGATTGGCTATATTATTTTCCCTAGCCAAAACAGGCCAAAGATCCATGCTTCCATAATACTTTTCGGAGATTTTTGAAAGTGAGTCACCTGCCACGACCTTATATTCTTGTTTCTCTTGAGCCATAGCTTGTTCTTTGCTTTGAGTAGTCTGCTCACCAGTATCAATTTGCTGACCTCCCCGTCTTGAGAAAAAGTTAGCAACCAAAAGTCCCAGAACAATAACTATGATTGCACCAAGAATAAAAGACGCATAAGACTCTTGCCATTTGATTTTAGTCAGGGATTTCTTAAGTTGTGAAACAGTGCTTTTTGCCATCTTGACCTCCTTTCAGGCAGAAGGTTAACGGGCAGAAAAAAGCGGTCGCGACCGGATTTGAACCGGCGATCTTCACCGTGACAGGGTGACGTGTTAGGCCAGCTACACCACGCGACCTCTCGTCGCAATTAGTTTCGCTTACCGCTCTGCATTGCAGAGCTTATCGCTTCACAATTGCTCCTCTCCAAAATCCTACGATTTTGGTATTTAATATACTCGAGGCTATAGTAGTTTACACTTGAAGCATCGTAAGTGTCAATTAGATATAATTAGGTAAATGAAATTCACATCCAACAAGGATATTGCCAAGCTCCTGAGATCAATGTCAGCTGCTTATGCAGCTAAAGGAGAAGACTATTTTAAGATTATTGCCTATGATAAGGCCGCAGACAGTGTCCAACACGCGACCAGCGAAGCCAAAGACCTTTGGGATGACGGAAAGCTGGATACTATCCCTGGTCTTGGAAAAAACATTCAGTCTTATTTGGATGAGCTTTTTAGAACAGGCAAGGTTAAACATTTTCAGGAGATTAAAAAAAATCTGCCTGAGGGCATGTTCGAACTCTTGGATATCCCGGGAATGGGACCTAAAAGCGCATATAAATTGGCTAAGTTATTAAAACTTAGAAGCATTGAGGATCTTAAGTCTAAAGCAAAAGCCGGTAAGATTCGTACCATTGAGGGCTTCGGTGAAAAAAGTGAAAAAGATATTCTGGTCTCTATCGCGAGGTTGAAAAAAAGAAGCAACCGTTATCTCTTAACAGATGCCTTTCCAGTAGCCCAAAGGGTGCTGGAATACTTGAGATCTCAAAAGGAATGCGAGAGAGCTGAGCCTCTAGGCTCGCTCCGTAGAATGGTTGCAACAGTCGGCGATATTGACATAGCTGTTTCATCAAATAACCCTCAGAAAATAATTGACCATTTTAAAAAATTCCGCGAGACACAAAAAATCTTGGAGGCCGGATCTAGAACATCGTCAATTGTCCTGAAAAATGGTATGCAAGTTGATCTTATGGTTCAACCTCCTGAGGCTTTTGGAGCTCTCCTGCAGCATTTTACAGGTTCAAAAAACCATAATATTCATCTTAGGGAAACTGCCCTTAAAAAGGGTTTATCTTTATCCGAATACGGCATTAGGGTTAAAGGTAAACTTCAGAAATTTAGGACCGAGGCAGAATTTTATAAGTTCCTTAACCTGGATTGGATTGAACCTGAATTAAGGGAAGATAGCGGTGAAATTGAAGCTGCAATCAATCATAAATTGCCAAAACTTGTATCCATAGAGGATATTAAAGGAGACATTCATTTGCATTCAAATTTCCCGATTGAACCAAGTCACGATCTTGGAGCAAATACTTTTAAAGATATTATCACGAAGGCAAAGAACCTTAACTATGAATATATTGGCTTTTCAGATCATTCCCCAAGTTATTCGAACCATACAAAAAAACAAGTTGTCGATCTAATAAAGAAAAGAAAAGAGAAAATTGAACAACTAAAATCCTCACACAAAAATATCGGGATACTTAATTTACTCGAAGTAGATATTTTAGCAAACGGAGAACTCTCGATTCCCGAGGAAGGACTAAAACTTCTTGACGGGTCAATCGCCGGTGTTCACTCAAGCCATCATCAGGATAAAAGAAAAATGACTCAAAGAATCTTAAACGCATGCAAATCAACTTACGTTAACGTAGTTGCTCATCCTACAGGGAGGCTTTTATCAGAAAGGGAATCCTATGAAGTTGATTGGCCAGCTGTTTTTGACGCTTGTATCATAAACAAGAAGATTTTAGAAATAAACGCCTGGCCAAATAGACTTGATCTTCCGGATGTTTTGGTAAGGGATGCAATTCGCGCTGGCATAAAGCTTATTATCAACACAGATTCCCACGAGATAAGTCAAATGGATAATATGCGATTCGGTGTCGCTGTTGCCCGCCGTGGTTGGGCAACAAAAGACGACATTGTCAATACTTTGTCTTGGGTTGAATTTAGAAAGCTCTTTAGGTTATGATTGTCCTGTCTTAATAAAATGTCAGTTACATTAATTATTATTGTTGCAATTATTGCTTTTACTCTCGTCTATTTGTGGTTGATGTACAACAGTTTGGTTACTGCTCGCGTTAGAATTAAAGAAGCCTGGTCGGGGATTGAAGTCCAGCTTAAAAGAAGATCCTCACTAATCCCGAATCTTATTGAAACAGTTAAAGGTTACGCTAAGCACGAAAAATCGGTTTTTGAAAACGTAACTAAAGCCCGCTCAGCGCTCGTTCGCGCCAAAGGTCCTAAAGAAGCTGCCAGCGCTAATAATATGCTGGCGGATGCTTTAAAGACTCTTTTTGCTGTGGCAGAAGCTTATCCAAATTTAAGAGCTTCGGAAAATTTTAAGGGGCTTCAAGAAGAACTTTCTGACACAGAAACAAAAATCGCTGCCTCAAGACAATTTTATAATGCCAATGTACTGGACTATAACACCAAGATAAAAGTTTTCCCCAACGTTATTATTGCCCGGTCGATGGGGTTTTCTGAAGAGGACTTTTTTGAGGCAGAGGAAGAGGCCAAAAAAGAAGTTAAAGTTAAATTCTAACTAACAAATGAACTCCCAGAAGATTTTTGCCGGTACATCAAACCCCGACCTAGCCAGAAAAGTATCACAAAAATCAAAAATCCCTCTAGGCAAAATTGATATCGGAACTTTTGCAGACGGCGAAATTGATGTCTGGATTCAGGATGATGTCAACAACAGTGAAGTTTTCATTATCCAATCCAACTCCCCGCCAATTAACAATCACATTGTAGAACTTGCTCTGATTGCCGATGCTCTCAGGCGAAGCGGTGCTCACCACATAACCGCCGTAATTCCTTATTTCGGTTACAGCCGTAAGGAAAAACAATCAAGACCGGGCGAGCCAATTTCGGCTAAAGTCGTTGCTGATCTGATTGTTACAAGCGGAATAAATAAAGTCATTTGTCTAGATCTGCATGCTGACGCAATTGTTGGCTTTTTTAATGTTCCCGTGATTTATCTTTCCGCACTTGATGTGTTAGCAAAAAGAATAAAACAGGAAAAATATAAAAATGCTGTTGTTGTTGCCCCGGATGTAGGGGGAGTTAGAAGAGCCAGAAATTTTGCGGCCCATTTGGGTTGTCCATTGGCAGTTATCGAGAAACACCGTACAACTGCCGTTAGGGATAATATTGAAGTTTTGTCAATTTCCGGCGAGATAGTGGGGGATACGGCAATTATCGTTGACGATGTAATCTCAACCGGCGGCACAATTATTGAAAGTGCTAACGCCCTTAAAGCGAGGGGTGCTAAAAAGGTGATCGCCTGTGCAACTCACGGCGTTTTCGCTTCAAACGGTCTTCAAAAACTTACAGCAAGTAAAGTCGACAAAATTTTCGTTACGGACAGTGTTCCGATTTCCGAAAAGAGTCCGAAACTTGAAATTGTCTCAGTCGATGCTCTAATAGTCGATTGTCTTTCCAAAGAAATCTAGTGAAATTTAAGGATTTACTCGAAAAAGCTATAGCTCAAAATAATAGCTTACTATGTGTAGGTCTCGACCCGGAGCCTCAAAAATTTTCCAAAAAGCTGTCTATATTCCAATTCAACAAATCAATAATCGATCAAACTTCGGATTCCGTCTGTGCCTATAAGCCAAACAGTGCATTCTATGAAGCGCAAGGAATCAAAGGTTTAAATGAGCTAAAAAAAACAATAACTTACCTTAAAAAAAACTATCCTACTATCCCAGTAGTTCTTGACGCTAAAAGGGCGGACATCCCAAATACTGCCAGAATGTACGCAAAAGCAGCTTTTGAACCCTGGTGCGGACATGTTTCAAAATTTAAAAACCAAAGATGGAGCTTTTTATCTCTCAATGGCAAAAAAGATTAAAAATTGGAAGTATGAAAATATTGGAATTTTTGTTGGAGCAACATTCCCAAAAGAATTGGCCGAAATGCGCAAAATCTTTCCTGACAGGATTTTTTTGTCAGCAGGGGTTGGTGCTCAATCAGCAGAAATTAAAGCCGCAGTAAAATCCGGCATAGATAAAAAAGGTGCGGGGATCATGTTCAATGCATCAAGAAGTATAATTTATGGGGAAGATCCCGGATCTGCTGCCCGGCAGTTAAGAGATGAAATCAACAAATACAGATAATATTTCCAAAAAAGTAGCCAAAATCCTTATCGATGTGGGCTGTGTTATTTTTAGACCCCGCCAGCCATTTAAGTTCGATTCCGGAATTTTGAGCCCAGTCTATGTTGATAACAGACTTCTGATATCAAGACCCAAAGAAAGGAAAATAATCATAAAGTATCTGGTAGACCAAGTCAGAAAGATTGGAATCCCGGATGTGGTCGCCGGAGTGGCGACTGCAGGAATTACCCACGCAGCCTGGATCGCCCAGAAGCTAGATATACCCATGGTGTATGTTAGAGCAGAACCAAAGAGCCACGGAAGAAAAAACCAAGTAGAGGGCAATATTAAAAGGGGACAAAAAGTAATAATTGTCGAAGACATGATTTCGACCGCCGGCTCGTCAATAAGAGTATTGGAAGTTTTAAAAAAGCTTGGTGCCCAAGTTACGGATGAAGTTGCCATATATACACATAATATGAAAGCTGCCGACAGGAATTTCCAAAAATCAAAGATCAAATTTCACGCCCTTACAAATCTTGATGAAGTTATCAAAGTAGCAGTCTCGAAGGGGTTTTTAAAGAGTGATCAGGTACAAATTATAAAGGGCTGGACAGAAGATCCCCAAAATTGGGGAAAGAAAATGGGCTTTGAATAAATGATCAATGTTTCTACAATTATTGCTGGTGTTAAACTGGACGGGTGTGTTTTTAATGCCTCCGGTATCAGATGTGAGACGCTAACGGATCTTGAAAATCTTGCCAAGTCAGAATCTGCAGCCATTCTCACAAAATCCTGTACTTTAGAGGCGAGAAAAGGCAATCCGATACCGCGTTATGCCAATCTCGAGTATGGTTCTATCAATTCAATGGGACTTCCCAATCCAGGATATAAAGCTTATCTAAAATTTTCAAAAATTATAAAGAAAAAATATAAAAAACCATTTATAGCTAGTATATGTGGAATGACTTTGAGCGATAACATAAAAATGTTTAAAGAGTTTAACAATACACCCATAGACTTAATTGAATTTAATCCAGGTTCTCCCAACACAATAGGTAAACCGATTGTCGGCTATGATTTTACCCAAATGGACAGACTATTAAATGCTATTTCAAAAGTTGCCAAAAAGCCATTTGGAATTAAGCTGCCTCCTTTTTTCGAACCTATCCATTTTAACCAAATGGCCAAGGTCTTAAAAAAATATCCTGTCAAATTCATAACTTGCGTTAATACACTGGGGCATGGTTTGGCAATCGATCCTAAAACGGAGAGGGCAATTATTAAACCCAAGAATGGTCTTGGTGGGATCGCCGGCAAATATATAAAACCTACGGGACTTGGCAACGTACGCAGATTTTATGAGCTTTTGGATGACAAAATTCAAATAATCGGAGTTGGCGGAATTTATACAGGAACCGACGCTTTTGAATATATTTTGGCCGGTGCAAGCGCCGTTCAAATAGGAACAGCTTTCTTGCAAAAGGGTTTTGGAATTTTTGAAACAGTTCAGGATGAACTTACCCAGATTATGAAAGCAAAAGGCTACACCAAGCTTTCCGATTTCCGCGGAAAACTAAAAACACTCTAATCAATCTTTCTAATACTTTCGGCGGGGCAAATCCAAATTTGAATTGTCCTTTTTCTTACAGGATTTTTGCCTTTTCCGTCTCTACCGTCGAATTCAAAAACAGCTACCTGCTGGTATTTTCCAAGTTCAAGTTTTCCTGCAAGAATCGGCACAACTACACTTGGATGAGAATACAGAAGGGATCTGATGTGTGCGGCAGCGTTGTAGTCTTCATCAACCTCATTGCAAAAGGGATTATCCTGGCACCGGTGTCTGTAATCAGTAATCGGATGCTTATATCCTTTGGATACTCTAGTTGATCTTCTGTCTTCCGGGATTGATTGAAGTGTATGATGCAGGATGTCCTCAAGTAAGTTTGGTTCTGCCATTTCATTAATTACAATCCCAAGGGTAGTGTGTTTGGTGTTAACAAAAACAAAACCCTGCCTAACAGCAACTTTCTTAATCGCTTTATTTATATTGTCGGTGATGTCTCGAAGATAAGTGGCCTTTGTAGATTCAAACTTCAGCTCTTTTAAAAAAGCTTTCATAACTTCCTACTTATCATATTTTAACAACTGGCAAAATACAAGTAATCACTCGAAAATGCTCGCACACTTAAGGTATAATTTCTTGAGCGAAGTATAATTCTATTGCGATCTATGCTAATACCAGAGAAAAAGCAACAAACTTGTTTATTCAAATGACAGCCTATACTCAAATATCATCAAACCGTCTTAAGACCTGGCTAATAATGCTTATATTTGCATTTTTCATAACTTTTATTGTTTTTATTTTCACAAACGCTTTGGGTTTTAGAGGACCATCAGCCTTAGGTTTTTCGGGGATCGCTTTAATCATTGCCGGTATTATGAATTTTTTCTCTTATTACTACTCGGACAAGATGATTATGACTATCTCCGGCGCTAAACAGATTCCAAAAAAAGATAACCCTACGCTCTTTAGAACCGTGGAAAATCTTTGTATTGCTTCCGGATTGCCAATGCCAAAAATTTACATAATTGACGATAGTGCACCCAACGCTTTTGCTACTGGCCGCGATCCGAAGCACGCCGCAATTGCCTTCACGACAGGCATTTTGGATAAATTATCAAAACTGGAATTAGAGGGAGTCACCGCCCATGAATTGTCCCATGTCGGCAATTATGACACCAGACTGATGACTATTGTTTCGATTCTCGTTGGCTCTGTTGCTCTACTTACCGACTTTTTTATAAGAATTACCTGGTTAGGAGGCGGCCGCCGTGATCGGGATGAGAATAGTTCAGCCAGCGGCATTATAATGGTTATTGCTTTGGTTATGGCGATCCTCGCGCCGATTATTGCAACTCTTATCCAGTTGGCGATATCAAGAAAGCGGGAGTTTCTGGCTGATGCTTCAGGCGCGCTTTTGACCAGAAATCCTGATGGCCTTGCCGATGCCCTTTTAAAAATTTTCAAAGACAAAGAACCCCTCGAAGTTGCCAATAAAGCAACCGCTCATTTGTACATTGTTAACCCGTTCAAAAATCCTCATAAATTAGTCGGTACTTTTGCAAATTTATTTAATACCCATCCCCCGATCGAACAGCGAGTTAAAGCGTTAAGAGCAATGCAATGAGAAATAAATCAAAATCCGACTCATCACTCAAAATTGATATCAATTATGTGGCAAGATTGGCGAATTTGCCATTGAGTGATGAAGAAAAAAAGACTTTTGAAAAACAACTTAAAGAAGTCCTCAACTATTTTTCAAACCTCAACGAAGTTAACACTAAAACAGTTGAGCCGATTGGTCATATAACGGGTTTAGTTGATGTCGTCAGGGAGGATAAAACAGCTCCATCTATAAGTCAGGAAGATGCCCTCGTTAATGCTCCAAAGACTCACAATGGATTCTTTGAAGTCGAGGCAATTTTTGAAGAAGAATAATTAAGAAAAGGTTCAAAAGTAACAAAAGTATCAAATGTAACAAAGGGGGAAATGATTAAGTTAGATGATTTAACAATCAAAACTGCGGGCGAGCTCTTATCCCAAAAACAGATCGAGGCACAAGAATTAACTAAGTATTTCCTAGATAGAGCTCAAAAGCTCAATAAGAAGCTTAACTGCTATATTACTATCTGCGCAGAGAATGCCCTTAAAGAGGCGAAAAGAGTTGATGAAATAATTGCGGCTGGACAAAAAATAAGTCCTCTTGCGGGAATTCCTATTGCGTTGAAGGACCTTTTCACAACTAAGGGAATTCAGACAACTGCCGGATCCAAAGTATTGGAAAATTATGTACCAGTTTATGATGCAACAGTTGTTTCTCGACTAAAAGACAATCTATCAATCATTATCGGTAAAACTAATCAGGATGCCTGGGGCCATGGGGCAAGCGGCGAAAATTCCGATTTTGGTCCGACACTCAATCCGTATGATTTTAAGCGAGTTCCGGGCGGTTCTTCGTCTGGATCGGCTGCGGCTGTGGCGTCTGGCACTTGTCTTGCAGCAACGGGTACCGATACAGGAGGTTCGATAAGACAACCTTCTTCTTTCTGTAATCTTGTTGGACTAAAACCGACATACGGCCGGGTTTCCCGCTATGGAATTATTGCTATGGCCTCGTCGCTTGATTCGATCGGTCATATAACCAAAACAGTATACGACAATGCTCTCATCTTAAATGTGACAGCCGGACTTGATGATTTTGACTCAACGGCATCGCCAAACCCTGTTGATGACTACACCAAAGACCTCGAAAAAGGTGTCAAAGGTCTAAAAGTTGGACTTCCGAGGGAATATTTTGACGAGCTGGATTCAGATATTAAAGAACTGATGCTTTCTACAGTGAAAACCTTGGAAAGACTGGGTGCCCAAGTTATTGATGTTTCGCTGCCTCATACAAACTACGGAGTTGCAACTTATTACATAGTCCAGACATCCGAAGTATCATCAAATCTGGCAAGGTACGATGGAATCAGATTCGGAAATCGCCGGGAAAAATTTGGCGCGGAAGCTAAAAGAAGGATTATTTTGGGA
>Ga0075680_114_pt1 | contig 19866 bp, 16 predicted proteins | sample RifGroA2_FD_68249 | JGI IMG/M metagenome (GOLD analysis project Ga0075680, IMG submission 68249) | Microgenomates (Curtissbacteria) bacterium GW2011_GWA2_40_31
TTAGGGAAGAGGGGGCTATTTCTTCGGAGATTTAAAATTACTAACTGCTTCCATGAATGCAAGATAAAGAGGGTGAGGATGAAGCGGGCGGGATTTGAGTTCGGGATGGAACTGCACACCGACAAAAAACGGATGGTCTTTAAACTCCAAAGCCTCAACCAAATTGCCTTCCTTGGAAGTTGCTGCGATAACCATGCCTTTATCTTCAAAAAGTTTGGCGAATTTACCGTTAAATTCAAAACGATGGCGATGTCGTTCAGAACCGGAAAGTGAATTGTAGGCTTTGGCAAATTTGGTTCCGGTTTTGGCTTTAAAATCCCAAGCGCCGAGACGCATGGTACCACCAAGATTTTTAGATTTGATTTTGGCTTTTTGGTCGGCCATCACATCAATAACCGGATGCTTGGTCTTAGGATTAATCTCAGTAGTATGGGCATCGGTAAAACCCAAAATGTCTCTGGCAAATTCAACAGCTGCCAGTTGCATACCAAAGCAAAGGCCAAAATAAGGAATTTTTTCTTCCCTGGCGAACTTAATTGCCGAAATAATCCCTTCAACCGCCCTTCCTCCAAAACCCCCGGGTACAATCATCCCATCAAAACCCTTTAGAATTTTAGTACCTTCTTTCTCAATTTGCGTTGAATCAATCCAGCGCATTTTGGGTTTAATGTCATATTGGGCAGCAGCATGCTTGATTGACTCGATAACTGAAAGATAAGCATCTGAAAGTGTAAAATCGCCGGTTGAAAAATATTTACCGACCATGGCAATTTTGGCTGTTTTTTTGGCAGTCAAGGCCCCGGTTACCATAACTTTCCAGTCAGATAGATTACTTTTTTTAGGTTTAGTGGCTAACTTCTTGAGAATTTTGTTGGAAAGATCCTGATTTTCAAAATTTAGGGGAATTTGATAAATGCTTTCGACATCCGGTGCAGAAATAATATCGTCAGGATCCAACCCGCAGGCAATGGCGATCTTCCCCTTTCTCTTTTCATCAACCGAAACACTTGATCTGGCCAGAACAAAATCCGGCAAGATTCCTGAGGAAGCAAGTTGTTGAATCGACATTTGAGCAGGTTTTGATTTCATTTCTCCGAGCGAAGAAGGAATCGGCAGATAAGTCACGTGGACATGAAGAATATCTTTTGGTTTTTGCAATTTTAGCAAACGATTAGCTTCCAAAAATAACAGATTTTGATATTCTCCAACCGTTCCCCCCACCTCCAATATGACTATATCTGCCCGATTGGTCTTGGCGCACAGGTAAATACGGTTTATAATTTCCCGGGGCGGATCCTGGAAAAACTCAACAGTTTTTCCTTCATAACCTAATGCTCGCTCTCTATCGATTACTGTTTTGAATACCTGACCGGAAGTCATGTAATTTGTCCAGTTAAGGCTTTGGTCTAGAAACCTCTCGTAATTACCCAGATCCTGATCACATTCCATGCCGTCATCGAGTACAAAAACCTCACCATGCTCGATAGGATTTAAAGTGCCGGCATCGACATTAAGATATGGATCGGCCTTGATAGCGGTTACGGCAAAACCGCGGGATTTAAGAATAAGAGCAATTGAAGAGGTGGCAACACCTTTACCGATTCCGGAAATAACTCCGCCTGAAACAAAGATAACTTTGGTATTCATAAAAAAATCCCCCTTCGCTAAAGCTATGGAGGACTCATCCCTCCTTTGCTTATGCTACAGAGGGCTTGCCCTCCGAAGTCTTGACAAGAGGGCCCGCTAATATTCTCTCAAAGCTGGGTTGGGATTGTCAAGAAGAGGCTATTCTCAATTTCCTTAATCGTCTCTTATACTTCGCAATCACCCATTTTTGAGTATCGGCAGGATGGAAGAAGAGCTGATGATCGCCTATCTTTTCTGTCGTGATTTTTGGGCGCATGTACAAGAGCTGAAAACTTTTTAAAAAGTTTTCAGCAAGTGGAAAGTGGAAAGTGGAAAGTGGAAAGAAATTACTTTTTGACTTTGACTTTCGACTTTGACTTTGCACTTCTTCTGGCCTCCAATTCGGCAGATATTTCTTTATCCACTTATTGGCACTTAAAAATCTTCGATAAGTTCCATCCCGATCCCAAAGTGGCTTCATCTGGCAAATCTCGTGAGCAAGGTAAAGATTTGGCGGTCCAATTTTGAGTTGTGACTCATCAATAAATACATTCAAACAAGCTCGATCAGATATTTGCCTTCCTGACGGACTTCTCTTATAAGGCAGAAGTAAGATGTTAGCCAAAAAACGGGTTGTCCAAAGGGTATTTTTCGAGGTAATCAGAACAAGATCAATATCGTCATTTTTATGGCTATTTTCCATCGCCAACGCGCCTGAGATTGCGACAAGCTTCAGAGAAGGAACAACTTTTAGGATTCTGGCAAAAAATTGGGCTCTTTTAATTTTTAGAAGCGAATACTTCTCTCTGAGTTTGCGAAGTTTTACAATTTTTGATCTACCTCTGAGAAAAATGTAACCGTTTTTTGAAACAAGCTTCCTTGTTAAGAAAAGCTTGTTCAACTCTCTTTTTACAGTAAATGCTCTTACTTCAAGATTAATTAAATAATTGTGAATTTCCTGTTGAGTCAGTGGATAATCAAAGATATCGTGATAGGTAAGGGTTGCCAGGATGGACTGAGAAAGAGTCATGAGGGAAGAGTATCATGAGTATTCGAGATACTACAAGTGGACGTAGTTGAACATTCAAAACAAATTTTTGATATTTGAATTTTGAAATTGTTTAGAGTTTAGAATTTAGAGTTTAGGATTTTTGTCTATTGGATCCCAAAGCGACCAAGAATAGACGCAACATTTTTAGCAGTTGTCGAAAGAGCTGTTTTTGCACTGGTACCGTCAGCAACACTATTTATGGCATCCTCATAAGCCTTGATTATTTGATCGTTTAATCCATTGTCGAATGTTCTTGAAGCCATTGGGAAAGATCGCATATAGGCAGCCCCCTTAACATAAGCTCCAGCAATCGGATCCGATTCAAGTGTTGAAGCTAAAGAAACTTTGGGATAAGGCTCCCCTAAAATTCTTCCGGGAGTCCTTGAAGCTTCGCTATAAAGCTTGACTAGATTTTCATCTACTTGTAAAAATTTAATAAATTCCCAGGCTTCTCTCTTATTCGTACTTTTTGCAGAAACTCCTTCTGCCCAATAACTTGCCCACCCCACATTACCCCCTTCAAGTTGGGGAACTGGTGCCACCTTAAACTTTAAAAGAGGATTGAATAATTTAATTTCAGTTGCCCGCCAACTTGGACCAAAATACATAGCCAAATTACCCCCTGCAAAAGCAAAAGTTGAAGAGGGCATTGTTTCATCCCAGACTTGATTCGGGCCCTTTGCGAAATTTGCATAATATTCAAGTGCGTCCGCCGAAGCTTGATCCGTTGGAGATTTTAAATCCCCACCATTTTGTAAAATCATGAGACCTAATATGTCGGAAAAATGGTCAACATTTGAAGCTGTCCCTAAAGCTATACCAGCAGTTCTGATTCCTCCCGAGGGGTCGCGGACTGTAAGTTTAATAGCTGTTTGAGCAAGTTCTGACCAGGTTGACGGTGGCGAGTTAATCCCCGCTGCCTTAAATATATCCTCATTCCAATAAAGAGCAAGGCCGTCTATTTCCAAAGGAACTCCAACGAATTTCTTGTCATTATTTCTTAAATCAAAGAAAACTGTTGGATAAAAATTCTTCTTAAAATCACTAGTCGAGACTATATCAGAGGGCACAGGGTCTAGAATATCTTTTAACATCGGGACCCAAGTATTGTGGAAGCGAAATAAATCTGGTCCCTCCCCGGATCCTATTTGACTTTGTAGAGATTCGCGATATTGCTGTGGACTTCTCTTTTCATAAACGATATTGACATTTGGCTTTATTTTTTTGTATTCATTGATAACTTGATTAATGGCATTTGCGTCTTCCCACAAACCCCAATATCTTATAGTTATTACCTCCTCTTCCTTACCTCCCGGTAAAAGAGAACAACCGCTTAAAACTAATGAGAATAACAACGGTAACAAGAGAACTTTTACCAAATTGGGCATTTCAGGTTTCTTGAAAAAAAAGGTATATTGTTTAACTCTATGATATCATAATAAAGCCCGTATTAATCATATCTCAAGTCCTTGTGCGCTTAGCTTATCTCAATCTCAAAAAAATTCCCCTACTTCTGTATGCAATTGCTTTTCTATTAACTCTTTTTATAAGTTACAATCTTGCCTATTTTAATAAAACTTTGCCTAATACTTATATCGGTAGCCAATCAGTCTCAGGCAAAACCAAAGAACAACTTGAAGACCTTTTAACAGCAAGGATTGAATCCCTCGAAAAGGGAAGTGTAATTTTTGAGTTTGAGGACAATAAATTAGAAACAGACTTAAAATCATTGGGAGTTAATTTTGTAAAGGGCGCTTCTTTACAACAGGCGTGGAGTCAGAGAAAGTCTGTTAATTTTTTAGAAAAAACCCAGATTACACCCATTTATCATATAGATTTCCCCGAGCTAAATAATTTCTTAGATACAAAACTAAGTTTATACGAAACTAAGGCTAAAAACGCTTCAATTAATTTTGAGGGAGGCAAAATACAAATATCCCAAGAATCTCAAGGGAAAGTAATTGACCGATCAGCTCTGTTGTTTAAGTTGCGCGAGAAAATAGAAAATCTTACCATGTCACCGATTATTCTAAAACTCATTGATGATCAGCCTCAAATAAATGCTTCTCAAGCCCAATCCGCCTTAAATAAAGTTGAAACATTAAATAATCAACAAATTGTACTCACTTATGAGCTCGATTCCTGGAAATTATCAGGTCAAAATTTACTCTCAATATTAAAATTCTATCCATACGGTCAAAAACAGGGATACACTGAAAAATTTACCTTCTACGATGAACCAACAATTGTTAATTCAGTAAAGTTAGTTGATTCACCGCAACCAAAGCTAAATGTTAACCTAGATAATGATAAACTTGATGGTTTTATCAGCACTATCGCAAATTCGATCGATCAGCCAACAACAAACGCTACATTAAAATTTGCAAGTGGTAAGGTTATCGAATTTACTCCGGCAAGAAATGGGCTGAAGTTAGATAGACGAGAGACTAAAAATCTTATTTCTCAAAAAGTTTCAATTGATAATTTTAGTGAAGGAAAAGATATTAATATTACTCTCCCAGTCACTATTCAAGTCGCTAAGATTGCTAATGAAGATATAAATAATTTAGGAATAAAGGAACTGATAGGCCGAGGAGTCTCATATTTTGCCGGCTCAATTGCTAATAGAGTCTATAATTTATCTCTTGGTTCTCAAAGAATAAGCGGAACATTGGTTAAACCCGGAGAGACTTTCTCTTTCAATCAGTCAGTTGGGGAAGTTACTGCCTCTACGGGTTATAAACAGGCTTATGTAATTTCAAAAGGAAGAACGGTTTTAGATGACGGCGGCGGTATGTGTCAGGTTTCGACCACAGTTTTTCGTGCTGCTTTAAATGCCGGCTTACCAATCGTTTCAAGAACTGCCCATGCTTACCGGGTTGGTTATTATGAACAAAAAGGATTTAAAGCTGGCTTGGACGCAACTGTCTGGGCCCCGTCTGTTGATCTAAAATTTAAAAATGACACCGACAAACACATACTCGTCCAAGCGGTCGTGGACAGAACAACCTCAAAACTTGAAATTGATATTTACGGAACAAACGACGCAAGAAGAGTTGAAATCAGCGATCCTGTAATCTCAAATCAAAAACCACCTCCTGAAGATAAGTATGAAGAAGATCCGACATTAGCAAAAGGTACGGTTAAACAAGTCGATTTCGCCGCATCTGGTGCAACCTCAGTTTTTACCAGGAAGGTATTCAAAGCAAACGAACTAATTATTGATGATACATTTAAATCTGTATACCGACCTTGGCAGGCAGTATACTTAGTAGGAACAGGAGGATAGTTTGAAAAAAGATCTAGCAATTATCTTTGGTTTATTTCTTTTGATTGTAGTGCTTTTGATATTTGGAAAAGGATTTTCAACAGCAAGTTATCTTGGACTCCAAAATCAAACCCAACAAAGAAAGGATTCAGTATCAGTATCAGCTAAGGCTCTCATCATTCAAGCTAAAGTTGTCACCAGTCCGGGTGACCGGAAAAAAGGGCTTTCAGGTCTAGATTCACTACCTCTAAATCAGGGAATGCTTTTTGTATTTGAAAACAAAGGCACCTATGGATTTTGGATGAAGGATATGGAGTTTGCTATTGATATTATTTGGATCGATGAAAATAAAAATATTGTAGATATTGTCGAAAACGCAGCTCCACAACCTGGTAAAAAAGAGAAAGAGCTGACAGTTTATAAACCGAGAAACGACGCTCTTTACGTACTCGAGGTCAATGCAGGACTATCCAATCTAAATAATCTGCAAATCGGTGATAAAGTCGCCTTTGAGTTGTAACCAAACCCTAATCTAATTATCCATTATGATTATCCTAGGCATCGAATCTACTTGTGATGAGACAGGAGCTACCGTCGTTGAAAATGGACGAAAGGTCCTATCAAATATTGTCTCCTCATCAGTAAAACTACATAATAAATATAAAGGTATAGTCCCGGAAATAGCCGCAAGAGAACAAGTTCGCGTTATCATCCCAGTTGTTAACGAAGCTTTGGCAAAAGCATTCGGATCAATTCGGAGTAATAATTCGTACAAATTCGGATGTCACATTGACGCTATCGCTGTTTCTTATGGCCCGGGACTTATCGGATCGCTTCTGGTCGGAGTTGAAACGGCTAAGACTTTAGCTCTCATTTGGAAAAAACCTTTGATTCCTGTTAATCATTTGATCGGACACGTGTATGCCAATTGGTTAACTGTTAATAGTTCACAGTTGACAGAAAAAAACCGTGAACCGTTAACCATGAACCATGAACCAATGTTCCCTGCCGTTGCCCTCATTGTCTCCGGCGGGCACACAGATTTACTACTGATGACTGATCATATGAAGTTCAAATGGCTAGGAGGTACACTTGACGATGCAGCCGGTGAAGCATTCGACAAAGTTGCAAGAATTTTAGGTCTTGGATATCCAGGAGGACCGAAGGTCGAGCGAATCGCTCGACAATGGACAATGGACAATGGACAATGGACAATCAAATTACCTCGCCCAATGATAGATTCAAATAATTTTGATTTTTCATTTTCGGGACTAAAGACTGCCGTCGCAAATTTGGTTCACAGCTCACAATTCACAGTTCACAGCCGAGAAGAAATTGCCTATGAATTTCAAAAGGCAATTGCCGACGTTCTAGTTACAAAAACAATTAACGCAGCCAAAAGATTTAATGTCAGAGAAATTCTTTTAGGTGGGGGAGTTGCGGCAAATTCCGTCCTTCGCCAACAGCTCACAGACCACTGCAGAGGACTAAACATTCCCGTTAAATTTCCACCTGTAGATCTTTGCATCGATAACGGCGCAATGATTGCTGCAGCAGCTTTTTTTAATAGGAAAATTCAGAGTCCCCAAAAACTACAAGCAGATACCAGCTTATATTTTGCTCCAACTAAAATATAGATTTCCAATCTAAGATCTTTTGCTTTAATATATGAGTAATAACATTTCTTTACACGTGACGGTAAAATGAGAGTCCGGCACATGAAAAGAAATTATCAACTTACATGAAATTTAACACAAATCCGCCAGCCGGCGGAGAAAAAGAAATCTATGACTTTTGGCAAAAAGAAAATTTGTTTCGGGCAACTCCAACATCATTTAAAAAAGCCTACTCGCTTTTGATTCCTCCACCAAATTTAACTGGAGAATTACATCTCGGTCATGCAATGCAACATTCAATTCTAGATGCAATTTCCAGATTTAAAAGAATGCAAGGGTATGATGTTTTATTACTGCCCGGAGTCGATCATGCGGGAATCTTATTTGAAGCAACCTTCGATAGAGAACTTGCCAAGAAAAATTTAAGTAAAGAAAAACTTGGCCGCGATGAGTGGTTAAAGAGAGCTTGGAAATTTAAGGAAGAAGTATACAACTCTGTATCCGCCAGCTGGAAGATCATGGGCCTTTCCGCCGACTGGTCAAGGGAAGTTTTTACTTTAGACCTCGGACCACAAAAGGCAGTCTTTAACGAGTTCAAAACATATTATGAAAGGGGACTAATTTATAAAGGGCCTTACATTGTTCAGTGGTGCCCTAAATGCAATACAGCAATTGAGGATGTCGAATTGGAGTACAAAGAAAGGAAAGAAGAACTTTATTTTGTCTGTTATAAAATTCAGGGGACAAAAGATGAATACATTGAAGTAGCAACAACCAGGCCGGAAACAATTTTCGCAGACAGTGGAATTGCCATCTATCCTAATCACCCGAAATTTAAAAAATACATCGGCAAAAAGGCACAAATTCCTCTCTCCCCAATTATTTCTGACTTTGTTCCAATTTTTGAAGACTCGCGAGTTGAGAAAAAGTTTGGTACTGGGGCTCTAAAAGTTACCCCAGGGCACGATATTTTGGACTACCAAATCGGTAAAGATCACGACCTGAAGATTCGTCAGGTCGTTGATAAAAAAGGTCGCATGACTGAACTTGCAGGTGAAAAGCTAAAAAGTCTTAAAGTAAACAGAGCGAGAGAAAAAGTTATTGAAATTTTAAAAAATAATAACGCCTTAGCCAGCGTAAAACCTTATAAACATTCTGTTGCTATCTGCGAAAGATGCAAAAGCGTTGTTGAACCATTAATTTCTGAAGAATGGTTTGTAAAAGTAGATGCCCTGGCAAAAGGAGCAATTAAAGCGATAAACGCCGGTAAGATAAAATTCTTACCAAAAAACTATGCCAAAATTCTAGTCGATTGGCTATCTGATATTCATGACTGGTGTATTTCCAGATCCCTCTGGTGGGGACATAGAATTCCAGTTTGGTATCCTTCGGCTCGCTCCGCTCGCTCAGGACAAGTTGCTGATATACAAGTTTCCCTAGAATCACCCGGACCGGGTTGGATACAGGATGAACAGGTTTTGGATACATGGTTTTCCTCTGGAATTTGGCCACTTTCAACTCTAGGTTGGCCTGACGCCAAAACAAAGAATTTAATGCTAAAAAAATATTTCCCTTGGGATTTTGAAATTACTGCCCCCGAAATTAAATACTTATGGATTGCCAGAATGATTATGATAAGTGTTTATTTTATAGGCGATATTCCTTTTAAAGAAATGTTCTTTCATGGAATGCTTAGAGATCTTCAAGGACGCAAATTCTCAAAGTCCTTAGGCAATGGGATTGAACCTACATATTTGATCGACAAATGGAGTGTTGATGCTACGAGAATGGCACTTTATACCTATAGTATTCCAGGGCGTGATGGACGAGTTTCTCGCGAAATTCTTGACGAGCGGGGAAAAAATTTCAGGAATTTTGCGACTAAACTTCAAAACATCTCAAAATTTGTTCTTGACCTTGCACCTGAACCAGTACATTTCGCGGGAGTTAGTACTACTCATCTCTCTCCGAAACATAAAGATGATAAATGGATTTTTGATGAACTTAATCAAACTATAAAAAATGTGACACACCATTTGAAAAAAATTGAACTTCACTTGGCAACCGAGGAAATTTATGAATTCGTCTGGCACAAATTTGCTTATGCCATTCGTAACTGAGGAAATTTATCAAAGGTTCAAAGATCGGAAGAAGTCAATTATGCTGGAAGAATGGCCAGGAAAGACATAAGTGTGACCAAGAACAAAATTGGAAAGTATCGGACATGGGTTGTTGATTTTGATGGAACATTAGTTAACTCGAGCTTTAAATATTCCTCAGCAGTTAAAAATTCCATTAAGCTTTTACTTGAAAAAGATTGTGATTTCTGCATTGCGACGGGAAGACCATATTTCGGGTTAATAAGACAAACCTGCAAAGAACTAAAACTCACCTCACCTCAAATTATTTCAGGGGGAAGCGGAATTATTGATCCCAATTCTGAAAAGTTACTTTGGAAAAAGCTTATCAGTGCGCGCACGGTCCAAAAGTTATTAGAACTTTTCGAAAGAAAATCTTACTCCTTTTCAGTTGCAAGTGATAAGCACGTATTCAGTCCAGAAGCAAAGTTCTTTAGAGAATACGGCCCTGAGATTGAGTTTAAGGATACTAGAGATCTGGATATGCAAAACGTGTTTAAAATTGTTGTCAACGACACTACCGGTGACAATATTCTTAAAGTAGGAGACAAATTATCACATGAGTATCCTGAATTGCATATTGTACGAAGTGGAATTAATAGAATTGTACTTGATATTACTTCTAAAAAGGGCACAAAACATTCAGCTGTTTTGGAGCTTGCTAAAATTTTAAAAGTAAGCCAAAGTAAAATAGTTGGCGTAGGGGATGGATATAACGACTATCCACTTCTTACTGCTTGTGGGTTTAAAATTGCGATGGATAACGCACCAAGTCAGCTTAAGAAAATTGCAGATTTAATTGTACCTCCAGTTACAGAAGATGGCTTAGTAAACGCGCTAACCAAAACAATCAATGCTTAATTTCCCGCAAAATTATCGCATTATTTACCGCATCGTTGTTGTTATCACAATTATCATCTGTTTTACAATGTTGACAGTACGGGTAGGCAATATGCATTTGCAAGAGAAGATTCAAGGAACTGCGGCCAGAGATTCAATTCTGGCCTCTTTGGAGGCCGATTCTAAAAATCCTTTTGCAATTAGACTATTGCAGGAACTCAATACTCAAGACATTAATCAAACCGAAGAAGAAATCCAAAAAATCATCAAAATTCTTGAAGTCAGACCTGATTATGCCGCTGCCTGGATTTCTCTAGGAATACTCTATGAACAAATCGATGAGGTTGATTTAGCAAAATATGCAAAAGAGAAGGCGAAAGCTCTAAATTCAAATTTATGATTTTTCTTCCGGCTTCTGTTCAGTATCCCCAGTTTTAGTTTCAGTGGTCCCGGTGATTGCAGCTTCTTCAGCTCCTTCTGCGGTTTCAGTTTCCTTTCCTTCCTCTGCAGCTTCGCCTTCGACAGCGGGTGCAGCTTCAACCACAGCTTCTGCCTGTTCCGCTTCGATTTCCGCCTCTACCTCTTCCATCTCCTTTGTGACCAGTTCACCTATTTGAACAACAACCAAATCTTCATCAGTTAGAATCTCCACTTTTGTTTTATCGACAGCCAGATCCCTAACTTTAATTTCGTCTCCAACATTTTCAAGTTTAGAAACATCGATCTCAACTTTTTCCGGAAGATCTGCAGGTAACGCCTCGACTTCGATCTGGGAAACAGGCGTCAACAGAAGCCCTATCTTTTTCTCCACTGCAGGAGACTCACCAACAATTTCCAAAGGAACATCAACCTTAACTTTTTCAGCTAAGTTCACCTGATAAAAATCAATATGGAGTGGTTTATCTGTAACCGGATGAACCTGCAGGTTTCGAATTAAAACTGGTCTCTTCTCGCCATCGACCGAAAGATCGACAATACCGGTTTCGCCAACTTTTTCAAAAACCTTGAAAAATTCGCTGCCCTTTACCTGGACATGAATTGTTTTGACCTTGTGACCAAAAACATGTCCCGGTATTAAACCCTCTTCTCTTATCTTCTTTACCTTACGGCCAAGAACTGTTCTTTTTTGCGCAGAAAGCGGAATCTGTTCCATACTTCGATTTTACTTATAGTGTGGCTAATCTTAACAGATTATCAGAATTCAATCAATAACAGGCGGGAACACTAAAGATGCAATTGAGGAAGCAAAAAGGGTGGGGAATTCCACTTCGGCCCGGAAGACTCAAGCGAAAGATATACAAAATATAGAAGTATCGAACCTTCCATTGAGCAAAGACCAAGTACCGACGATAACGTTTATTACTCTTTGGTAAAAACTTAAAATCAATTACCAAGCCAATTTCCGTTTGACTTTTACCCCTAAAACCTAAACAATGAGAATATGGATGTTTCTGCTCAACATAAAACCGAAATTGAGCGAAAAATTCTCAAAGAAATAATCAACGCCCTAGAAAACAACAAGGTCACCGAAGCTGAGCTGCCTAATATCGCTGATTTTGTAATTACTCACATTGACCCGGTACAAAACCAGGAGCAAATGATCAAATTTTTGGATGATCTCTCGCAAAAATGGCCATTCTTCGAAGGCCTTGAACAACTTGAAAGAGGTGAAGTGATTGAAGCCAAAGAAGATCAAATTGAACAAGAAGTTTTAAATCTTGCCAAGAGTGGCAAGGTAACTGAGGCAATAAATTTAGCCAAAACGGTCACTGAAAAATAAAATGGCACCTACTCTAACAACCGAGCAAAGATCAGCTGTTGTTGAAGCAGCCGTTCGCAGACCGGAAAAACCAGAAGGTTTTAAGTCAGAAACTGCCAGGAAACTTGCAGGAAGAGTTGACGAAGAAAATCCGCGTGTCCTCCTTGAAGAACTGCGACAGAGAAGACCGGTTGAAAATCCTGCAGCCCAACACTTGATTGAAAGAAATATAGCAGGAGAAAAAGACTCTGGAGGATCGATTAAAAGATCTCCAGAACAGCAAAGAAGATTTGAAGAGGCTAACCGTTGGAATACCCTCAATCAAGCACTTGTCGAAAAAGGTATTGACAGTTTATCCCCAGATCAAAGAAAAAACGCTATTGACCAAGTAAGAGACGTATTAAAACGCTTGCCCGAGGCAGAAAGACTCTGGTGGAATCTGTCTGTTGATCAGATTAACGATGAAGTCACTCGCCTTTTAAAAGACCCTGATTTTATCGCACGGATTAGGGAAGCGCGTTCTGAAGCCACAGGAGAGTCAAGGATAATTAGTATAGACGTGGTAGCTGCTCAAGCCAAGTTGGAAGCTACTAAAACAAAAAAAGGGCAAGCCGAGAGAAGCCTAGCTCACAATAACGGTGAGCGAGACAACGTTACAGCAAGACTAGAACAATTCGAAGATAGGACAGCAACGGGTGGCAGTAAAGGAACAAAACTGCAAGAGCTGGAAAAACTCGAAAGGGAAGCACCAGATCAAACTGCCAGGTTAGAAGAGCTTGAAAGATTATCGGAGGAAGCCCAAGCCAGATTAAGAGACCTGGAAAATACTCAACTAGCTTTTGCTGTTAAAGGAAAGGCGTTACCCGAGATGGCTTCTCAACTTGGTGACAAGAGGGCAGAAGTAGATAAATATCGAAGAGAAATAAGTACTATTAGAAGAGATCTTTCTATAAGAGAAGCTCTTCAAAGAGAAAAAGCTGAATTACAAGAAACTAGAGGACAACTTGAACAGCAAAGAATCGATCTTGAAAAGGCAGTAAATGAAACTATAAGAGATCATTCGTTGGCACAAGCTGAACTAGACGGTGTCTCACTGGAAAGATCCCAAGCTGAGGAGGAATTTGTAGCCGGATTGAGAAATGTTCTACGAGATGGAACATTTGCTTATTTAGAAGATAAAATTACGAACGCCGAACAAAGTTTGAATAAGATGCTTGAGGAAGAGATTGCCCAAACTCAAGACACAGCCGAGAAGGCCTTCATTTCAGGAATCAGAGGACGATATGTAGGAAAACCTCATAAGGAAAAAAGAGGAGGGCTCTTGGGTGTTAGGACCAAAGAAGTCTGGGTCCCTGGCCTACCAAAAGGTGAGGTAATCGACGGAGATTATCAAAAATATGTTGAATCAGGAAACTCTCTTCACGTAGTTAAAGGACTATTGGACGCTGGCCGGGATCCAACAACCGGTGAGCGACTTTTAACCGACGAGCAAGTTACTAATCTCCTTACCGACAAAGAGTTTATTGAAAAGATGGGGCCGAGAGCTATCGAGGAACTTCTTCGCGCCAGATTAAAAACTGGCGATATAACAGAAAACGAAGCCACGATTATTGCCAATTATGATGGAGGAGCAGCAGCCATTGAAGCAGCCATCAAGAAAGATCCGAGAGGATCAGAATTTATCGAAGAAATTCAGGCAAAAACCGGCGAAGAAGATCTGCAAAAGGCGGTTAAGAGACTCTCAGGTAAAAGCATTCTTGCGATACTTTTGATGATTCTTAGTTCTGCCCTAGCCTCTTCTATCAGTACCGTTGATATCAAAAGGGCTATTCAAACAGCTTGAGTCAACGTTTGACCACCTCAATTTCAAACTGGCGATCGGTTGAAAGATCAGTCTTAAGACTCAAGTTCTGCTTGCCTTCCTGCTCATCGCTGTCATTAACCGATTTAACCTCTAAATAACTTGGCAGGTTGAAAGTAAATTCTACCGGATCCTTTTCAGTTCCGGATTGCTTTTGAACATAAAGATGATAATAGGGAGCTTTCTCAAGCTTAATATTTTTAGGGATTCTATAGCTAAATGTGACTTCACGCGAGGATTTTACCGGCACTTCCACCATAGTCCCAAAAACTGTCAAGTTTCCTTGAGAACTAACCTCAACAGCACTTGGATCATTTTTGTCACCGTTTTTAAATTCAAAAAGGCTGGCTGCAAAGGGCACATAAACCCTTAAATAATTAACGTATTTGCCTGCCGGCCAAGTGTCAGCTTGACTGGTATTGGTATAGACAACAGTAAGTTTTGCTACTAAGTCAGCGTCGCGGCCAATATCCACCTCATAGTTAATTTTTCTCTCTAAAAAACGATTGACCTTATTGGCGCCTAAATTAGCCTCTACCAGAGCTAAAAAGTCACGTGTTTCAAAAGAGTCGTCAGCCGGGTCAAAGTTTACCGGCGGCAATGGCCAATCCCAGCTATGAGTACGCACAAACGAGGACAAATTTGGATCATCAAAGGTCATCATAATATCCTTTTGAAAAAAACCTTCACGGAAGACCTCCAAAAGCGTCGGTAAAGAAATAACGTTTTCTTTTTGTTTGGATTCGCCAGCCGCAGAAGCCTCGCCTAATACCTCAATGTTTGTTAATATCTTGGAGATCAGCGATCTTGTTAGCGCTCCAAAAAAATCTTTCTTTTGAGTAGAACCAGCAAAAGACCCCACCTCACTGTAGTATTCACCTCTCTCAAAAAGATTCTTGTCAGTTATCTCTTCATTGTAGTCAGAAAGCTTGATGGGGCCTATTTTAGCCAAAACATTTTGGATAAAATTTAAGTTCACCGCTATCACCCCATCCACATCCTTACCAGTCTCTTTTTTATAGAAATCGCGGGCGGTTGCACTGTTCACTGTAAAATCCCCGCTCCAATTAGAATCACGAAGATAAAACTGATCAACCCCCAGTATTTGTGTAAGTTCCTTGGGAGGTTCGATTTTTTCCTGTAGTTGGCCGTCTATTGTATAAATATTCTCAACAGAGATATTTTTGAGGTGACCACCGTCAAATTCAATAAGACCGAAATTGCCGATAAAGCCACCTCCGGGCCGAAGCTCCGTACTATTTTGGAGAAGAACCAGGTAGGTTTTAGCACTACCCTTACCTGTCAGATCACTGATGAGATTGGTTAGCTCCAATGCTGTTTGGCAAACTCTATCTACTTGAGAAAAAGCATCTCTGGCGGCTGTGACCTTTGCCTTAAAAACCACTCCTTCCAGAGATTTACTTAGAACCTCTTGCGCTTGACTTGATAAAAAACGGGCTCGTTGTAAATCAGCAAGTGGGGTTTCTAAATCAAATTTATCTGGCCGGGGCTCATCTTTCACAACTTGCGCCAAATCAAACAATAATTTTCCGCTCCCGGCGGCAAGATAATCAAGAGAACTGGCGCCAATTGACATACCAAAAAGAACCTCGTCAATATTCTCGATCTTTTTAGGCAAAACTGGCGATAAGGGATAAAGAAGAATTCGTGTTTCGCTGGCAGCTCTTTTGAAAGCGCCGGCGGATTTTTTAGCCTTTTCTCCTGCCTTATAAAGATCCCCATCTGTCAGGGCACTTTGAGCATTTTTAAGATTATTTGCCCCAAAATAGACATCAAGTGCCAGTTTTGCACTCAGCAAAATTAAAACCGAAATAATGACTAAAATTACACTTTTTATGCGAGGTTTAAAATGAAAGTGGCCAATCTTTGAAGTTAAACGGCCTGTAACTCTCTTAAGGCGACCTCTTGACTCATTGGTGTTAGAAGCCATAATCCGTGAGATTTCTTCTTTGACGGAATTGTGCGATTGTAAATGAGTACTGGGCTTATGTTCTTTTTCTGTTGTACTTGCGCCTTCTCTCAAATAATCCTCGAGGATATTTTTTAGACCTTCACCAAGAGTGACTTCAGGTGAGAAACCGAGATCATGTATGGCAATCGTTGGTTCTGGTTCAGGCCTGGTAAGTGGTTGAGATCCGGCAAAAAAAAGACCAAGTTCCTTACCCATAACTAATCCGGCAATATTTTGAATTTCATAAGCAACCGTCAGAACAGTCTTAGGACCTTCAGAAATAATGACTTGGACATTCTTATTATCATGGTGCTCTTCTAAGAAAACAAATTTACGGATTGCCAGAAGAACATCAGTGATATAAGTTGCGTAAATCATCTCAAGACCCTCCTTCTCAAGAATGACTTTATCGGACACTGCAGCTTGGTGAATAAGATCAGCAAGAATACCCAACACTCTGGGCTTTTTAACTCCTCTAACAAGCATCCCCGGACCATAAACATCACCAATTAAAAAAAGTTTCAAGTATCCGCCTAAATTTTGTCCCTGAGTTAAATATTCCCAAAACTCTTCTCCCTTGGAAATTGGAGCAAAAATGATTATCTTTGACTTTCCTTCCTTCGCCAGCGACATAATAGTGGCAGTAACGGGAGAAGATTTCATCATGTAAGAAAACCCCTGCTGCAGGTCAAAATCGGCCCTTAAAAGTCCCAAATAAAAAACAAGGTCAAAAGAAGGTAAATATTCGGGAAGCGGCTGGCTTAAATCAAGCTCCAGAAGGGTAAAATTGTGGTCTTTTAAAAGGTCTTTTGAAAGAGGCGGATTACCAACTGCCCAAACTTGATAACCTCTTGAAACTAAAAAGGCAGCCAAACTTTCACCCAAAAAGGAATCTACATGGGTTATTAAAATACTTTTCTTTTGATGATTTTGGGCAGAAATCTCCATTTGTCAAACTTTAAAATAAGTCTTTAAACCTACAACCAACACCCCAAAAACAAAACCCAAACTGGCACCAAAAACCGCCAGCAATTTTTTATTGGGCGATACGAAAGAAGCAGGTTGCACTTGGCCAATCGGCCTGATTTGAAGCGCCTGATCCTGTCCTGAAAGACTAACAAGTTCCTGATTAAAACTCCCCTTTACTCTATCGAGAAGATTTTCTGACTCATCGGCACTTTCGGCCGTGGCCGTCAATTTAATCACCTGTGGGGCAACTTTACGCACCGTAAGGTTTGGGAAATTTTCGCTTTGCAAAATGGCAACAGCCGTATCTGTAAAATCCCTGGCTTTTTGCTGCCCATAATATCCCTCATAATCATAAAACGCTCCTGCATTTTTCCAAGGTTCAACGATGTAAAATGTTTGGGATTGGCTATAACCCGAAGGCAATTTTGCGCTTAAAAGGACAGAAAGCACTAATCCTGCAAAGACAAAAAATATAACTGCCAGAGCATTTTTTTTAAAAAATTTGAGAAATTCAACTAGTTCCATTAGTATTTTATTTTTTTTATTTGCTCATCAAGGGCCCTGTTTACCAGTTTGTCAGCCTCCCTGTTTAGCTCTCTGGGGATATGTCTGAAAATAATTTGACCAAAGCTATTCGCAAGCATGCGAATACTAAATACCAAATCTCTAATCTTTGAATCCTTGACCTTATAAATGCCTGTAAGTTGAGAGACCGCCAGCTTCGAGTCCAGGTTTATGACCAAATCTACCTTGGGAAAATGCTTTTCAAGCCAAGATAGCGCCTCAATGACGGCAGTATACTCGGCTACATTATTGGTTGCAATCCCGATATAGCCATAGCCTTCTTTAATAACTTTGCCATCTCTCCTGACAACATAACCGAAACCGGCATGTCCGGGATTACCTCGTGAACCACCATCACAATAAACTTCAATCATAGAATTTACAATTTTCAATTTGCAATTTACATTGAATTTTTAATGTTCAAATTTTAAAACGTTTGAAAATTAAATCATTGGAAATTGATTAAAAATTGAAAATTAAAAATTGAAAATTAACTAAGCGACTAACGCTAAACGTTTTTGCTCCTTCTTGCCTTCATTATAGCCAACCAGAGTAACAGTGTGATCAACGCCTCTGAAACAACTGTGATGACGCTTGCAGCTAAATAACCAAATTGCGGGATAAAAATAAGATTGGCTAAAACATTAAAAAGCGCTCCTGCTCCATAAACGATAATCAAATACTTTTGCTTATCAAAAATAATTAAAACATGCCAAAGGAGTGCCGAAATAAAGAAAAAGGGGATACCGACCGCCAGAATCTGCAAGGCTTTCACCGAACCAGCAAAACCTCCCTGGTAAATTATTGGGATCAGAAATGAAGCGACTACCAATCCGAAAACTAACAGTAAAGAAAAAAGAGTGAGAAGTTTTAACCAAACAGATACCTGTTTTTTAAATTGATTCAAATCCCTATGGTAAAGCCCGGCAAGAATCGGGTATAAAGCATTGGCAAAAAAAATAGGGATTGCTAAAGACGCCTCAAAAAACTGATAAGCCAGACCATATAAACCAACTTCCGAAGAAGAACGAGTACTGGCTAAAATAAAAACATCAACGCGGAAATAAATCAAATTAAATAACAAGGCTAAACCAACCGGCCATGATTTTGAAAGAAAAGTTTTGGCATCGCTCAGTGAGAACTTAGGCAGAATAAATGTTTTTGTTCTCTGAAAGATGAGATAAGAGGCAATAAGAATAAAGGTTAAGCCGCCAAAGACATAAGAGATTGCATAACCATAAAGACCGCCTCTGGTCATAAAAGTAACAATTGTTCCTGCCAAAACAACAAGTGAACCGAAAATTGCGGCGATTGTCGAGAGATCATAGCGCAAAATCCTTTGGAAAAAAGCATTAGTAGTGGTAAAAAGCCCCTGGGTGACAATTGTCAGGGAAGCAAGGATAATTCCGAATTTAACAACCGGGGAGAAACCAATACCAGTTTCAGGATTATAAGGAATCAGGAAACTCACTAGAATTGCAGTTAAGGCTAAAAAAACTGTGCCAAAAAGGCGAAGCCCAATTAGTGACCTGAGTAAGACAAGATTATTTTTTTCATTTGCCAGTTTTATATAAATTGTGTTGATGCCGAAATCACCAAGAGTATAGAAATAACCGACAAAGACAAAGATTTTAGTGAAGTCTCCGTAGCCAGCTTCTCCAAGAGCACGGCCAATTAAGACTGTAATTAGTAGGGTAGTCGCGGCAGTGATTGCCTTACCAAAAATCTGCGCGCCGGTATTATAAATAACCTTCTTAAACATTCCTTATAATTTCTAATTTCTAAACCCTAAATCCTAAACAAATTCAAATAACAAAATAGAAAATTCAAAACAACTCTCAATTTATTTTTTAGTTATTTGAACATTTGAATTTTGATATTGTTTAGGGTTCAGAATTTAGAGTTTAGGATTTATTTTGTCATTAGGTTAATTAGGTCAATTGACAAAGATTTATTATCCTAAATTAAAAACTTCCCACTCGCCTTCGCTGACTACTTCGACTTTGCTATTAACAATTTTAATCGCTGTCTGGTCATCTATCGCATAAATTGGCTCGACAATCTCTTTTGCTATTTCTTTAAGGAAACTAGCTCTGGCATTCGGGAAAAGTGGACTATTAAAATGAGGTCTGACTTGGAAGCTGACAAAAGCTAGGCCTTCTTCATCTTTATATTGACCCAGATCGTCATAATACAGTTTCT
>Ga0075680_119_pt1 | contig 9019 bp, 10 predicted proteins | sample RifGroA2_FD_68249 | JGI IMG/M metagenome (GOLD analysis project Ga0075680, IMG submission 68249) | Microgenomates (Curtissbacteria) bacterium GW2011_GWA2_40_31
CCGGAAGTAATTCCCAAAGTTCTTACCCCAACCAGCCATTTTGGGTTAACCATTTTTTCATCATCAACAAGATATGCCTTCACGCCTTCTTCCTTGCAAACCTCTACTAATCTCTTGGAATTTGAACTTGCTTTTGAACCAAGCACCAAAACCAAGTCGCTTAGTCTGGCAAGGCGTCGGGCTGCTGCCTGACGGTTGGTGGTTGCATAACAAATATCCGAAGACGGAGCTGAAATAATTTTTGGAAATCGCATCTTGAGCCTTTGAATAGTTTCATTTGTATCGGAGACAGAAAGCGTAGTTTGGGTCAGAAAAACTAACTTTTCCCTCTGAGGCACTTTTAAACTTTTAACCTCATCGGCGTTTTCGATTAAACTTATCGTCCCTTCACTAACCTCACCGAAAACCCCGATTGGTTCTGGATGACCGCGGTGACCGATATAAATAACATGGTAGCCTTCCCTGACATATCTTTGCGCTTCAAGATGGACTTTAGTTACCAACGGGCAGGTTGCATCTACAACTCTGTGGCCTCGTTTTTTTGCCTCCTCTTTTACCTGCGGATCTGTCCCGTGAGCGCTAAAAATAACTATCGATCCGCCAGCTGGCGGATTTGGAATTTCATCCAAATTCTCAACAAAAATCGCTCCTTTTTTCTCAAGATCAGAAACAACGTGTGTATTATGGACAATGGCGTGTTTAACATAAATTGGCCCGCCGAAAATTTCAAGAGCTGCCTCGACTACATCTATCGCCCGGTCAACCCCTGCGCAAAAACCCCGAGGCTTAGCAAGAAGAATCTTTTGAATCATGGAAGACAATTATATCCTTTTGTGCCTCCGTTTTTCTAATCAGGAATAAAGCACAAAAGAATATATCAGAGGAGCGCCATTGTCACGAATCCTGAGCGAAGTCGAAGGATTGTGACAAGGCGACCTGCTGATATATCAGAGAAATTAATGTTTTGGCGTTTTCAATCGCGAAGCCTGCAACGTCATTGTTGAAGTACGCATACACATCAAGTCCCCTTTTTCGCCATTTTCTGATCCTGTTTGCCCACGATTTTAATTCCTTATCAGTGTATTTTGAAGCATATGACCCTCCTTCTCCATGAAATCTAATGTAGACAAAATCAGCCGTAATCACTTCTTCACTTGGTTTACCCTCCGAAGCTTCAGCGGAGGAGGGCCAAAAACTACCCGATTCGGCAATAACCAAAGCAGCATTATATTTTCTTAAAATCTTATAGATGGACTCATCAAACCAGCTCTGATCCCGAAACTCAAAAGCAATTCGGTTAACAGTTCTCGGTTCACGGTTCATAGATTTTCTCTTACTGTGAACTATTAACTGTGAACAGTGAACTAAAAAATCCTCGAGCCGTTCCCCATCAGCCCTAAACTTCGGCGGCAACTGAAAAAGGACCGGGCCGAGTTTTTGGCCAAGTCCCGAAAAAGACTCTATCATCACCTTTGCCGGTTCGCGACAATCCTTCAATCTCTTGATATGAGTAATAAACCGGCTTACTTTGACTGCAAAAACAAAATCTTGGGGAACAGTTTCCGCCCAATTCTTAAACGTCTCCGGCTTCATTTGACGATAAAAAGTGCTATTAACCTCAACCGTCTTAAAATGCCGTCCGTAATACTCAAGCCATTTCCTTTGAGATAAATCCTTAGGATAGAATAGCCCTTGCCAGTCTTTGTACGTCCATCCGGAAGTTCCGATAAAAATATTAGACATCTCTAAGACTAGTAAATAACATCAAAGTTGTCATAATTCTCCAACCGATTGCCCCACTCAACCTCAACTTTATCGACCTTTGCTCCGGATGGACCCCTCTTGCACCAAGTTAAGAATTTCCCCAGATTTTCTTTGGTCCCTTGCGCTAGTGTCTCGACAGATCCATTAGGATTATTTTTAACCCATTTAAATCTTACTCCCTCTGATATCAATCGACGTCTTTGCTCCTCTGCTCCCCCAAAACTCCCACTTCGCTGAAGCTTCGAGGGGCCGGCAAAATTTGGCGCAATCCTCCCGTTTCGATCAACTACTCGGTGACAAGGTACGTCAGTTGACCGATTAGCATGCAACATCCAACCAACCACTCTTGGGCTAATTCTCAATTCTCCCTGCCCTGCCGGCAGGCGGGCATTCTCACTTTCCGATTTATCGAAAATACGCTTTGGTATTCTCAATTGATTTGAGATTTGCCCGTAAGTCACAACTTTACCTTTGGGAATTTGTTTAACTAACCGATATACTTCTTCCTTAAGATTTAGACGAGCCATACTTTTTCCGATTGTCAGTTGTCAGTTGTCAGTTGTCAGTTATACCTGTTCATCGCAGCATCAATACCCAAATCAAGATATGATTTTATTGCTTCAGTGCTTTTTTCAATTATTTTTGGAAGCTGTTTATTTTCCTCAGTTGAAAATTTTTGCAAAACGTACTTTTCAGGATCAATACTTTCCAATGGCCGTCCAATTCCGATCCGCAGCCTCGTAAATTCCATGCCTAAATTTTCAATTATGCTTTCAATTCCGCGATGACCGGCACTTGAACTGCCATATGTTAATCTAATTTTTCCGAAAGGCAAATCCAAATCATCATGAATTACTAACAAATCGGAAAGATCGACTCGAAAATATCGACAGATAGAAGCAACAGCAATTCCTGACTGGTTCACATATGTTGTTGGCTTAGCAATCACTAGCTCAGCGTCTTTGGCATAATGTGACGAGAAATCGGAATTATATTGCCAGGATAATCCTTTATTCCCAGCAAAAAAATCCATAACCATAAAACCCAAATTATGCCGGGTTTTTTCAAATTTAACACCTGGATTCCCCAAACCTACGATAAGTTTCATAAAAGACCCTTATTATTCTCAGCTCTCAAATATTAATTGTCAATTCCAAATGTTACAATGTCCCTTGAAAAGTGCGAAAAAAGAACCATTCTCTAATAATCCCGGATTTAGTTGTTGCTCTGCTAACCCTTGCTTTTATTACTGCTGGGGCTCTTGTCTCAATTAATAGGTTTTGGCAATACGAGGTTTTTTATTACGATTTTGGCATTTTCGATCAGGCTCTCTGGAAAGTTGCCCATTTCTCCCCACCAATAATTGAACATCTTGTTGTCGGTGGAAAAATAATTTTCGCTGATCACTTCAACCCAAGTATTTTTATCCTTTCCCCCCTCTATTGGCTAACCGAAAAACAGGAAATAATGCTTATCGCTCAGGCAGCCATTGTTGGATTAAGTGGTATCATTTTGTACCTTATTGGCAACCAAGTCCTAAAAAACAAGTTTCAATCGCTTGCAGTTACTGTCTCATACTTTCTCTTTACGGGCCTCCAAAATGCAGTCATTACCGACTTCCATGAGGTTACAATTGCCACCGTTGCCCTAATGCTTGTTTATCTTGCCATAGTTAAAAAGAACATAATTTGGTACTGGATTCTGCTATTTATAATGCTTGGATTTAAAGAGAGTAATTTTTTGGTTGGATTCGGTGTCGGTATTTCATTATTTTTTTTGAATAGGCAATGGGCAAAAACGGCGCTGTTAACATGTATCATATCTCTCTTGTACGGATTTCTTACGATTAAATTGTTTATCCCCTATTTCGCAGGGGAACCTTATCAATATGGAGTACCCATCGATCCCAACCCCGTAGTCTTCTTCTCATCATTCGTCGATAATCCAATCAAGTTAAGAACATTATTTTTTAGCTTCGCAAGCTTTGGATTTTTGCCTTTGTTATCGCCGGCATTGTGGTTTTTGATCTTTCAAGATTTTACGACCCGTTTTTACTCACCTTCCTGGGCATTAAGATTCGATCTAGGTATGCACTACAGCGCCCTTCTTTCTGTAATACTTGCTCTCAGTTCCATTTTCTCAGTTAACTTTCTTAACAAAAAATTAAATAACAGAAAGCCCTTTATTTATCTAATTCTCTCTCTCTTGATTGTTAATTCTTTTTTCCTCTATAGATTTGTTCTTCATGGTCCACTCGCTCTTGCGTACAACCCAGCCTTTTATGAAAACACTAAAAACTTTATGTTTTTAGAACAAGCTGTCAGTAAAATTCCGAAAAATGCCTCTATTGCAACACAAAACGATCTTTTGTCTCACTTTACGCACCAGCCATCATGGCTACTTAAAACTATTGATGATAGAGCCGAGTACATTTTGCTCGACGTCCGTGAAGGACAAAACCCCAACAACTATTGGGGCTTAGGGTCCTTACAGGACATAAAAACAATGCTAAAGACAATCCAAGGGAATCAAAATTATGCCCTTTATTACCAAAACGGTGATGTCTACATTTTTCAAAGGTTAAGTAAAGAAAAATAATCAAAAACCTTTAGACCTTAACTTTTAGCAAGTAGTCTTTTACTTTAATATCATCAATCGGTCTAAAATCTCTGTAAAATTGACCCACGGCCCAAAAATCAGAACTGACAAGTGGACAAATCACCTCATCATAATCATTTTTCACTAAATCCAATGTTGAAGGAGCTGCACAGGCAACCCCTAAAATTAACTTCTTCGGGCCAAATTTTCGAATGATCTTGGCTGCGGCTTTAGCTGTCTGGCCGGTTGCCAAACCGTCATCAACTACAATAACGATCTTAGCTTTAAATTTCGACGGAATAAGCTTTACACCCAATAATCTTTCGCGGGAAAAGGCTTCTTTCTTTTTCTTAATTATTTCTTTTTTGAGGTAATCGCCTGAAACATCCAAGTCTGCAATTAGCCATCTATCAAGTATTGGTTTCCCAAAAGATGCCGTTGCGCCAATTGCCAGTTCCGGATTTTGCGGTGCGCCTAATTTTTTTATTACTATCACGGTTTGCCTAATTCCCAATTTTTCTGCTATTACCTGCCCGACAACTACTCCGCCGCGAGGAATTGCCGCAACTATTGATTTTTTCTTATCTAATTTTAATTCGGAAAACTTTTTCGCAAGAATTTCTCCGGCATGCTGTCTGTTTGCATAAATCATCCTATTTTTGAATCCGCGAAAACCCCGAGCTTCTGTATTCGTTGATGAAGCGGATAAGAAAACTTCATCCGAACCCGACCCGCCCCTCCAAGGTCAGGGAGGATGTCATTTAATTTGTTTTTCCGCAAAGTCCCCAGCAATCGGCCATTTATACATCTGGCCCTGATAAGCCTTGATCATCGAAACCACCCATACTATAAGGCTGACAACGGAAATAATAACATTAACCAAAGTTTCCAAGATACCAACTGGCCTCAGAACAAAGCCTAAAACGATACTTAGGACGAATAAAGCCCCAAATATAACAGTTGACTGCATAGCATGAAAGCGGATAAATTTCTCATCTTTTTCAACAAGTAAAATCACAATTCCTGTAATAAACCCTAAAAGATAAGAAAGAGCCGCTATTAGATTTCTATTCGATTGATTAGTGGTCATTTATATCACCTCCTTACGCAAACAGATTAAGTTGCGAATCTTTTTGTTTTTCCTCTTCAACTTGCATTTTACCCACATTTTCTGTATTTGGCCAAATTTTAACTATGCCAAATTTACCGTCATATCCGGGCTCAACAACAATATCTCTATTCCTTATTTTATTAATTCCTTCAACAACGTTTGGGGAGACAAGCCGTGCAATGTCCCTAAGATCTGCTTTTAAAAGAACATTAAATTCGCTGTCTAATTGATTTACTAAAATAAGGTATGCATCCATCACCGTTTTAGTACCAACCCCCACACCCAGTGCTTCCGCTAATATCTCAGAAAGCGGAACTAAAGAAATATATGGTGGCCGTGAAGAATCCTCCGAATAGACCTGCTTGACTCCTCTGGAAGCCCGAATTTCCATTTTCGAATTTCTTGATGCCAATTCTTCAACCCGATCCATCACCCCAATTGTTAAAGACCGCCCGCAAACCGGACATTTATTGCCTTTTTTTTCGCCTTCCTCTGGATTCTGACTATAGTTGCAGTCGCGATGGCCGGTGTAGTGATATTTGCCTTCTTCTGGATAGAACTCGATAGTGAAAGCAATTTTTGAGGGAGCAAAAGTCTCTGAAGTTTCAGAGGATTTATTACCCTTTGATACATTTGATACGTTTGTTACTTTTGGTCCCTTTACAATGGCATCATAGATGGCATTGTAGGAAATTTCTTCCCCTTCAAAAACAGTTGCCTCCCTGCCCATCTTTTCCAGTGAATGAGCATCAGAAAATGAAAGTATCGCCCGCCTGTCAAGATCGGCAATTCGCCAATTCATCGCAGGATCAGAGGAGAGACCAGTTTCTACGGCATAAATATAATCGGTCATATCGCCAAAACATTCTTCGAGGGAGTCAAAACCTGAAAAGGAACCAAACACTGAAAACCAGGGAGTCCAAATATGAGCAGGAATTATTAAAGTTTTTTGGTCACATTCAAGCGCAATCTGGGAAAGGTCCCGGGAAGTAAGGCCGACAATTGGCCGACCATCAGAGCGAAGATTTGCACCTCGTTTAAGCAGTTGACCATTGAATTTTTCTACGGACTGGATAGAAGGAAAGAAAAATAAATTGTGGATTCTTCTTGTTTTACCTCCTTGGCTGTATATTGAAGAAATCTCGCAAGAAAGCAGGAAAAAAACTTCTTGACTATTATTCAACTTATCACTTATCACTTGTGACTTGTCACTTGCAGACTTTAGTCTGCACAACCCATTCCCCGCTTCCACAAGTTCATTCTTAATTTGATCGAACCAAAATGGATGAGTAAAGTCCCCAGTTGCTAAAACACTAATACCTTTGAATTTTGCCCACTCGGCCATTTGGGAAAGACCCATTTCTTGGGAAACTGCGCGTGAGTATTTGGAGTGTAAGTGGAGATCAGTAATAAATTTCATCAAAACCTATTTTATCACCGAGAAAAAGCTGCCCCTCAATAATCGCAGCATGAGCCGCTTGCGAACTAGTATTGAAAAGGCGAATGCTAAGATTTGTGGGGCGCGTGAGTATTTACTATGTAGATGGAGATCACAAACGAACCTCATCGGCCTAATTTTAACATGACGAAAAAGGGCCTCAATACCAACCCAACCGCCTAACGAGCCAAACTGGAGTTGCATTCTCAGATGGCCATTTTTCTAGAAATTCAAGCATATTTGCCATAATCAGAAAACAAGCGTTAGTCCAGGCAAAACCGTATAGCGTCGGATATCGATCCGGTACTCCAATAGCTCCGTGAACTACATCATATTTTTCCCACAAAAAACCCGTTTCTCTAAAAATTTTTATATTTAGGGAAAGCCATTTGAGAATTAATCTCCTGGCGAGTCTATTTGCCCCATAACGCATTAGGCCCTCAACTGCTCTAAGTTGTAAGGGTGACCAACCGTTTGGCCAATCCCACTGCTTATTTTCAATAAAGCGTACAGACTGAACTACGCCGTAATTTTTCTGCAAAATTTTTTCAACCAAAGAAATCGCTTTTTGGGCGCGGGCAACGGAAACAATACCAACATTTAAAGGATAAATGCCGGCAACGGTTATCAATGGACTCTTGCGTTTTTTGACAAAATTATAATCAAAGTAATAACCCGTTTTTTCGTCCCACATAAGTTTGTTAATAAGTTTCGCTCGCCAGATAGCGGCTTTCTCGAATTTTTCTACTTTCTTGGAATTTTTGAGCAAGTTATAAATATGCGCCAGATCCACCTCGTAAAGGAAAAGGAGACAATTAAGATCAACAGGCAGATAGTCAAGACATTTGCCGTTAAACCGAGAAGTTAAATCCCAACCGGATTCAGCTTCTGCTAAGTCGTCAATAGCATTGACATCATAATAGCGACAAAGTCCGGATTCTACTGCCCTGAAATTAGCCAGATGGGTCTCACCCATCCAGACGTTGTTGTATTCGAATTCAACATAGCCGACAGCTTTCTTTAACCAATTCATGTCCTTTATCTTGCCGTAAATTAGAAGAACCATACTCGAAAGTAGGGGCGGTTGAGATCTCGAAAGGAAATAGAAACGCGAGGCATTAGGAATAATGCCGAATCTTTCAATCATGTAGAACAAATTCTCAACCATACCAATAGCGATATGACTGTATTTGGGGTTGTTAATCAAAGCACGGACAATAAGATACGAATCCCAATAATACTGTTCTTGAAAAATTTCAGAATCCGTTGGCACGATGTAGGAATTAGGCAACCCAATTAGGGTCTTGAGATCTTTGGGATGATAGCGGATTAGTTTTGGCCAGTAGCCTTCAATATATTGAAAAACTTCATCTAAATCTTTCTTCTCAATATGCAAATCATCATGGACATTTGGCATACAAGACAATTTAGACAAAAATTACTTCTGTGTCTAGAGGGATAAGAATAGTTATTTCTTAATGTTTCTTCTTGAACTGATCTTTATACATCTTCATTATTTCACTTACGGTAGTAGCATCTTCCGGTCGTTTGTCGGCTTCTCGAAACTTAACCAATCTGGGAAACCTTAAGGCAAATCCTGAACCTGTCGAAGAATCCCAACCGGCTGTGTGGATCGGTGACCTAGTAATTTCATCTGCGTAAATTTCCAAAACCACTTTTGGCTCGACCCAAAAAGAAGGTTCAATTTTTGAATTTACCCTTGCCGGCTTTTTTGCAACTTGTAACTTATCACTTATCACTTTTACCTTTCTAAATTCCTCGTCAGTCAAACCCGTACCGACTCTGGAAATTGTCACAAATTCATCGCGCTTAGCATCATAAATCCCAACCAAAAGCCCTCCGACTCCAAACTCTGTTCTTTTGCCGCGGCCGGAGTAAACCCCCAAAAGCACACAGTCAACTGAATCGGTCAGCTCACCCGCCTGACTTCTTTTGAACTTAATCCAGTGGAATCCACGCCCTCCGGCAACGTAAGGACTATTAAGCTTTTTAAGCATCAATCCCTCCAGTCCTTCCGAAATCTCCTCATTGAAAAACTTTGTAATCTCCTGGGCCGTATGTAAAGTTCTCTCTTGGGCAAGTCTTAC
>Ga0075680_131_pt1 | contig 7802 bp, 9 predicted proteins | sample RifGroA2_FD_68249 | JGI IMG/M metagenome (GOLD analysis project Ga0075680, IMG submission 68249) | Microgenomates (Curtissbacteria) bacterium GW2011_GWA2_40_31
CGCTGCTCTAAAAGTTTGACTATTGGTTTATAAAAGAACTTTTGTAAAAGGTAAAGAATTATCAGAAAGTTGACAATCTGAGCCAAAAGTAAAACTGGTTGAATACCGAAATTGCGTATGATTTCCATAATTTTTATTGCCAAACGCTAAAAGCTGAACGCTTAACGCATGATTAGAAGCGTTGAGCGTTTGTTGTTTTGCGTTCAGCGTTATTTAGCCTGTGAATGCCAAAATTAGTGCGTAAATGGCTATTGCCTCGGCAAGGGCCATGCCGATTAACATTGCCGGCAGCACTTTTCCGGCTGCATCGGGATTTCTGCCGATAGCCTCCATTGCCTTAAAACCGATAAGTCCGATAGCCAGAGCTGGTACCATTCCGCCAACGGCGATTACCGCTCCTTTTGCTAGTACGATTTCCACTTTTTCCCTCCTTTCATAAGTTACTTAAGTCAATGCGACTTTTGCGTTAATATTACCATAAAAACCAGGGTCAACATTGCGAAAATTAAAGCCTGGACAAAACCGACGAGCATTTCCAGAAAATAAAAGGGTATTGGGATGATAAAGGCGAAAAGGCGGGTGGAGGCAGTAGTTAAAAGAACTTCGCCGGCAAAGATATTGCCAAAAAGCCGAAAGGAAAGGGAAAGTATTTTAGTGGCTTCGCCGATTATTTCTAAGAATCCAACGAACAGGAAAATTGGGTTTAAGCTCAAGAACTTACCCAAATAACCGCCAAGCCCCAGATATTTTACTGATAGAAAATGGGTGGCAATAAGGGAAACTAGGGCAAGGGCGACTGTGGTATTTAAATCAGAGTTTATTGATCGAAACAGAGGGACAAATGTTTCTCCGTCATTCTCAAAAAACCCCACGGTACCGATTCCCGGCAAAAGGCCAAGATAATTTCCGAATAAAATGAAAAAGAAAAAAGAGCCGACGATTGGTAGAAAAACTTTGGTTTTATCGCCAGCGATGGTGCTAACCAAATCCTGAAATGTCTCAACGGCGACTTCGGCAATATTCTGAAGTCCTTGGGGAACGGCAGAGATTTTTCTGGTCGCCATATATGCAAAGATTATTAATATAAAGGTAACTATCCAAGTCGTGAAGATGGTATTAGTAATTGGTATGGGGCCGATTGAGAATATTTTTTCGGCAGCCAAAGCAACGTGCGATTCCATTGGTTTAATTTGATTATATAACGGTCTTACTTACTTGACATGGAAACTTCTCGACTTTGCTCGAAGAATAACAAAGGTTAGGCAACATTCATATTTCTTTTATCCCGTCAAGAGTAACAAAAAGCGTATTTACTTTTATTGATGGTTTAATTTTTTCTAAATAGTCTTTTAAGGCATTGGCATTTTGGCGATGAGTTTCAAGTGAATTGTCTTCACCGTAAGCACCGCAATCTTCATGTTCGTAAATAAAGGCTTCGTCAGGGTCATGGAGGTTAATAGAAACCTTGGTGGCCTTTTTGATATTTTCGAGATCTTTTGACACTCCGGGCCAGGAGATTCGATCAGTCTGACCTTTCAGATTGCGCATTTTAAGATCATTCTCTACAAGTTTTTGGAAACGAAAATCAATGCAATGAACAATTAACGCTTTGGCCTTGTGCTTGACTGACATAACTATTTAAAAAAAAGACCTCTGTCTTATCCAGAGAGTCCTTTGTGATGCTATACTAGCAAAAAGGAAATTGAGGGTCAATACTTATCTAATTTTAATTTTCAATTTCTAATTTTTATTCAATTTTTAAATTTAAATTTTCAAATTGGAAATTCATTAAAAATTTCAAATTTCAAATTTCAAATTAAATAAAAGATATGTTTTTGAAAATAATTTTTATCATAGCCGGGATTGCGGGGATCGTGGCGACTTTTTATGTTTCTTGGTTCTGGCGAGGATTGATTATTCCAATGGTGATTATTTTACTTGCAGATGTGGTTTGGGAGATCCTTAAGAAGAAATAGATTATTGAAGCGATTCGGTGGGTGGATTCGAAAATGAAGATTGTGCTCCATCAGTGAAATATGGTACTAGGAATATTTGGCCTTCATGAACTATCACTAGCTGTTTACTTGCTCCTGGATAACGCTCTTGGCCATTTGGAGAGTTGAGAATAAAAAAACCCTCGAGAAGTTTATCGGCTGTTGTTTGGCCAAAAACAAGTTGATTTTCGGGATCCATCATGCCTTTTACAAAATTGGCAACCGTTGGATCGGAACTTTCAAGCATTTTTTGATTTTCGGGAATAGCCAACAGGCAAGCTAAGTCTTGATAGAGTAAATTCACGTCCATTGTGCCATCAGGGTTCAAGTAGCGTTTCATTCCATTAGCATCGACTAAGAGTTTGGTTAAAAAGTCCCCTTGTTTGATTTCCATTTCTTTCGTGGCCGGACACGTTAAAGATTCATGAGTTTCATACAATAGACTTTTTTCGGGAATTTGGTCAGCGGGGATAGTTTCAACAATCGAGGGTGGAGGTGGGGTTTCGTGAGTCGTACCTTGTCCGGCTACTAAAGATGATCCAACTATTGGAGGGAGAAACATAAGGTCGATAAGCTTTCTTCTCCAATCTTTTTGCTGTTCTTGCGCAACGGGCTGAGATTCTAAGGATGGTCCGGATTGAGGTGAAGCAATTATAATTGCATCCGGGTTAAGCTGACTAAGTTGAACTTTATGAATCGTAATCGAATTTTTTTCGGGATTGAAATCAACAAGTTCGAAACCAAGTTGGTCGTTGAGTTGGATTACGCGAGGTTTCTCTCGTAATATTTGTGGCGAAAATTGATAGTCGCCATCTTCTCTGTGTAAAATTAATGTATCCTTTTGTCTTTGCAGCAAGACTACTGTTTTGAGTTCGTCTGGCGTCATTTCTTGAACTTTTCTGGAATCTTCAAGATTGATAATTCTTTGGTCGTTTTTGGGATCGATTGCCAGTGCGAAGGAATTTTCCTGGGATCCCATCTTGAGCTGAAAGGTAACCGCTCTATCTTGGCCATTTTCGCCCTCATTAAAAACACCCATTTTATTGACATTACCTTCGTAGACTTTAACATTGGGTCTTTTTATAAAAGGGTTGGGAATTTCTTCAACTGTTGGTTGAGTAGAGCGTACAAGCTCAGTTGTTATATCCACAATTTAATATTTATCCTAAATGGGATTAATGTCAAGGATGAAGGGGTTTCGTTTACAGCTGTTCCAGCTTTACCCTTCGGCTTCGCTCAGGATGAAATTAGAGCTGTTCCAATTTCACTTTTTCCTCGCCCTTGGGAGGCTGGATGAGAGAGAGGTAGCGTTCGGTGGTCGAAAGTCTCTTGTGGCCGGCGATTTTGGAAATTAGAACAAGCGATGCACCGGACGAAAGATGATGGGCAACGAAGAGGGTTTTATTGGTAGTTTTTGTGCGTTCTTCTAAATATCTGTAGAAAATCAAGAATTCGGAGGCCAAAGTTTCCAGACGGCCCATTGATCTTTGAGAACTACAACTGCTACCGAATCTACAAGATCAAATAGTCCCTCAGGGAAGACGTTGGTATTACTTAATTCAAAACAAATGTTTTCTTTTGTGCCTGGAAGCACCTCTTTACCAAAAAGGAAACCAAAAGGGCCACCTTGAGATTTTTTTGCCGGAATCACTCTTCCATCTTTGAGATAAACGACAATAGAGAGATCTACATTATCTGTTATGTCCGATGAAAAACGAAGTGTTTCTGGAGAATTATTTTCAAAATCAAAAGAAATACATTGATAATATCTCTTCGGTACTCCTGTCCCTTCAGGATCCCAGGGATTTACGATTGGCCCTGTCAAAGTAATAGTGGCATAATCCCGTGCACTAAGGCTTTCACCCAAATTCTTATAATTATTAACGGCACCTTCTGGAATTAGCTGAGCTTTGCTCAAATCCGCAATCACTTCACCGTAGGGGATTGATCTTGGACTGACGCCATTTTCCATATTACCGTGGTCAGTGGAAAGTAAATTTGGTTTCTCTATCGCTACCGTTTTTGGTGCTGTACTTACTAAGATCAGAGGCAGGGCAAATCCTGGGGGAATTTTTCTGTGTTCTCCTGATTCTAAAGAGAACGGTTCATCCCAAAAATACTCTTCAAATTCGTCAAATTCTTCTCCATAGGCAGTAGGAACAAAATTTCGTGTGTTATAAGATCTTCCCTGACCAGTAATCTTCAGGCCCAAATTAGCAAAAGTTCTTGTATCTAGTGTCTGTCCACTAATATTTCTGGCAACAGCTTCAATCACCTCAGTTTCTACTTCCGGTTTAGTTTCAAGAAAGTCTGGAATTGTTTGCCATCTTTTAATATAAATTTGCCAACCATCAGCTTCCAGAATTCCTTCTCTATTTTTTTCAACGCTTGGGGTTAATTCAGAAGTTGGCATACCTATTTCATCTTCATCATTTCCACCACAACCAGCTAACAAAGCAGTCCCGCCTAAGAATAATTTGAATGTCTTAGCAAGGAATCTTCTTCGACTAGCTTGAGTCAAAAGGATACCGGATGTTTGTTCAACTGTCATGACAAGCGGGAATTTTATCAGATACCCGATAGTTTTTCAAGTTCAAATGAGGTAAGTATTCAGTTTTCTCCAGCCAAGTCGTCATTGCGAGCGTAGCGAAGCAATCTTTTAGATCGCCACGGCTACTACGTAGCCTCGCGATGACATATCCATTGGAGAAAGGTGAATACTTACGATTTAGTTATCAATAAAAATCTATCTTGTCACCTTTTGATTTTTTACTGATCTGGCGCCTCCCAGCATTTGTATAAAACCCCTCAAGTATTTCTTCTTTTAATCTTTCAAGGTCGTGAATATGACTTAGGATTTGAATATAAGCTGCCCTGGTCTTGTCAGTTCTGCCAAGCGGTGTCAAATTCGTGCGGAGAATTTTAGTTCTGTTTTCAAGAGCTTGAGTTAAAGTTTGGATTCGACCCTCAGGCGCAAGTATTAAGAATGTCTTGTTTTTAACTAAAACCTCCCAGTGACCATTGTCAACTAAAAATTCCAGTTCACGAGTTTCATCGGGAGATAGTCGAACTTCTTGTTTGGGTAGAACGCTTGCTGGTTTTGTAATTAAATCAATAATGTATCTTCTGGCGGTTTTTATGGATGATTTTTTCATTTGTGATGGGCACATTATAAAACTCTAGAGTAATTGGTGCTACTCACGAGAATAATCTTTATCATTGTCGGTATTATAGCGACTTTTTACGTTTCCTGGTTTTGGAGAGGGTTAATTATTCCAATGGTTATTATTTTTTTTGCAGATGTTATTTGGGGATGCTTAAGAATAACTAGCCTGATTTTGGGTTATCGATTCAGCTTGGTGTTCTGGCCCTATGTCTTTGATCTTTGGCTGCTCTTGCTCTCGCTTTCTTTTGTTGAGTTGCTTGTCTTTCTTTCTTATCGAGTCTGTTTTGGATGACTCTGGCGATGTCTCGGCGATCCTGATGATTGTCTCGTTCTATCGGTAAACTATCGATTAATTCTTTGAGTCTCGAACTTTGAAGAACACCTTCTTCCGTGGCAACATCGAAAGCATTGACAGCACTTGGCCAGTCTTTCTCCTCAAAAGCCTTTTTACCGAAACCTTCAATTAAATCATTAATATAAGATTCGGTCTTTGTGGTTAACTCTTGATCAGTTTCAAATGGACTTCTGAGCTTAATATCAGACCATTTCCGAGAAATTGCATCAGGTATTTGATCAATTGTGAACACAGACCGAAATTCGATCATGGTATCGTCAGGTAGTGTTATTGGTCTCGGAGCACCATCTCTAAATCGTGAACAGGATTCCAAGTCTTTTTTGTGTTGGTTATATAAGTCTATACCTGCTTCTTTATCCTTTCCCAAAGCTTCCAGAAGTTGTTGACGTTCTTGTCTTTCTTTTTCCAGTCCTTCTTGCTCAAACTGGGCCAGTTTGTCCGGGGTTAAACCGACAAAGTCAAGGACACGGACATTTGGGAGAATTGGTGATCTCTCTGCCATTCTAAATTAGAGTTGTTCTAATTTCACTTTTTCTTCCCTTCGACTTCGCTCAGGGTAAACTGCTCGGAAAAAGTTTTAAAGTTGCTCGAGCTTAACTTTTTCCTCGCCTTTTGGGGGTTGGATGAGAGAGAGGTAGCGTTCGGTGGTCGAAAGTCTCTTGTGGCCGGCGATTTTGGAAATTAGAACAAGCGATGCACCGGACGAAAGATGATGGGCAGTTTTATTGGTAGTTTTTGTCCGTTCCTCCAGATACCTTTTGAGTACAGCTTCGGCTGCTTTATTTAAAGGGACTGTCCGCTCAGGCCTATTTTCCATAGGTCTAATGTAAAGATGACCCTCCTTACCGTCTTCTCCTAAAAAGACATCATCAGTTCTTAAATTGGCCAATTCCCCAATTCTGATACCTGTCTGAAGGAGTACCTCGATAATAGCAGCAATTCTAGCATCATCTCTGGCGGCATCACGCAGTGCCCTGTATTCAGTGGGGGAAAGAATTCTTGGAGGTTTTGCCTCAAATTTTGGATGGTCAACTAAACTTGCCGGGTCGTCGGTTAGATACTCCTGGACTTTTAAATATCTAAAAAATGTTTTGGTGGAATTTAATTTTCGCGAAATTGATTTTAGGGTGTAGCCGCTATTTTGCATTTTGGCCAAAAAGCCTTTAATGTCATCTGAAGTGACCTCATGGACGTGAGCTTTTGATATCTCTTGTAAGAATGCTATCAGCTGCTCGATATCTTTACCGTATGCTAAGATGGTAGCGGAGGCTCGCTTTCGGCCTTTTAGGTGTTCAATAAACTCTTTATGAGCTTCGTCCAATTTTTTCATATCCTAGGCATAATTTGTGCCGAGTCAAACTCGGCTATCGGGTCAGACTTGGTGCAGAATAGCAGGCTGACCCCGATTAATCTTGCTGTTCGCCTTTAGGTTCTATTCGAACATGGTTCACAGTGCGATTTTACGGGGCAGGCAACTTAAAAAGTTAAGGCAAGTATAATCCTATGCTATGGGTCTTGTCAAGCCCGTCAGGATAATACTGCAGTTGATATGAAACGTACTTTTTTACTATTTTTTGCGGTACTTGTAAGTATCGTTTTGGCTATAAACAGCACAAAGCGGATTCTAGGTTTGAGAACAAATTCGCTTAGCGTTGGTGAGGCCGAAAAACAGTTGGAAAAGTTAAAGCAGGAAAATGAGGCTTTAAAGGGGGAGCTGGAATACAAAAAAACTGACGAATTTGTCGAAGAGGAAATTAGGAATAAACTTGGTTTAGCCAGAGAGGGGGAGACAGTAGTTATTCTCCCAAAAGAGAATGATGAAAACTCCAAACTCCAAACTCCAGACTCCAGACTCGGATCAAATTGGGAAAAGTGGCAGGAATTGTTTTTCGGAAGTTGACAGGAAGCTATTTTGAAGCTAAAATAGCTTCACTTATTCAAACATCGCGGGGTGGAGAAACGGTATCTCGGGAGGCTCATAATCTCCAGAAGTGGGTTCGACTCCCGCCCCCGCTACAGCGTAAGAACGGCTCGCACTAGAGCCGTTTCTTTTTAGGAAAGAAACTTTTTCGTGCTCGCGTTCTTACTTTTCAATTTGCCTTTGGCAAATTGGATGGCTTTTGATAGAATACAAACCGCGGCAGGGTAGCTCAATGGCAGAGCGAGAGAATCATAACCTCTAGGTTGTGGGTTCGATCCCCACCCCTGCCACCAGGTTGCAGGTCTTCGACTCTGAGGGAGAGCTTTCAGGCTTAGACTCGATGAGTTCAATCCCTGCCGCAGCCAC
>Ga0075680_134_pt1 | contig 6005 bp, 8 predicted proteins | sample RifGroA2_FD_68249 | JGI IMG/M metagenome (GOLD analysis project Ga0075680, IMG submission 68249) | Microgenomates (Curtissbacteria) bacterium GW2011_GWA2_40_31
TGTATTTAGTACCCACCTTATCCATACTCACCAGCAGCCATCAAAAATACAAAATGAACAAGTTTCAAACCTCATCAAAAATTTGCCAAAAATCCGTACCATCGTCATGGGTGATTTTAATGCAACACCCCAAAGTTGGGGGATAAAAAAAATGTGCAAAGTTCTTGTTAACTCTGACCCTTCTTTGGCTCCCACATGGAGCATGTATCCCGAAGGTTGTCTAGTGTGTAATCCGCAAGAAGCAAACATCCGCCTTGACTACATTTTTACCAGTAAAGACTTGAAAACAAGTTCATTTAAAGTTGAGAATTCTAAGGGCTCCGACCATTTACCAATTTCAGTTATAGTTGAAGTGTAAGGTATAATCTTCCCCATTATGGTTGAAGCTCCTATAGTGGTACCGCCAGTGATACGAGAACTAGGGTTAAGTGAACCAAATCTCGTTGCTCTCGGCGATTTCCTTTATAAAGAGAACATGGGATATGGCGATCTAGAACGGGCTGGAGTATACGAGATGGGGACTACTATCAAACCGGAAGCAGTCTACACGGTGCGTGCAGCGGATGATGAGGATGGGGTCGGTACTCGTACGAGCTTCTTGCTACATCTCAATTCGCTGTGGAAAGATTTCGTCTCGATTCACTTCAGAGAATTTCAGCCGGAAAAAGACCGTGTTAGAGTATTCTTATCTGCATTACAGGCAGACTTAGATCAATTAGCCGCAATAGCACAACAACATATTCCAAAAAGTGCCCAAGTGATTGTTGGTCTATCACAGGTGTCAGCAGCTTGGGGAAGAAAACACGGTTGGAGCACAATTACCTACTCAGAAGATCCCAAACTTATCGTTCCCCACCTCAAATCACTTCATCTTCCTATTCCGGAAACATTACCACGCTTAACGCTATTTTTATTCCCGAAAGAGGGATTTATTAGACAATATTTAGGCAAATCCGGCGTAGCTCCCTCAACAGCTTAGAAACAGCAATAGGGACGATCCTCATATTCGCTGTTACAACATTCCAAGTTCTATATATCTTTTTGCCTCTTGACATTCGGTTTTTATTCGGGTATAAGTAAAGATGGTTACAGTTTAAGAGGGGAGGTGAAGAATACATGGATACGGGTAAGAGTAAAAAGCAAAATCTTTCTACCAACAATATCAAATCTTCAATTCTAAAGATGGGTGCAAAAACCATCTTTTTTGATGTCAATCTGGCGGCAAATGATAAAAAATATTTAAAGATTACCGAGTCAAGATTTACTGGTGAAGGTAATGACCGAGTCAGAAGCTCGGTTGTGCTTTTTCCGGAAAACATCGAAGGCTTTGAGAAAGGCTTAAAAGAAGTGGTTGGTTATCTAAACTGATCATAGTTAGCACACCGGTCCTTCGGTAATACTCAGGACCTAGGTCTTGAGTGGATTGAATCGAAGGGCCGGTGTGCACAAAAAGCTAGTTTGAAAATTGTTTTAAGGACCTATAGTTGATATCTGGAATGAAAATGTGTTATAATAATTCCTAACTTAAGTTAGAAGGAATTAAAAGCTTTTTGATACTTCAGTAGAATACTTCGTATCTTTAGAGACTCTTAATACAATTCTCATTTAAGATCAATTTTTTAAAGGAAGGAGGAAAAAATATGGCAAAAAGATTATTTGTTGGAAGTCTTCCATATAGCGCAACCAGTGCGCAGCTTGAAGAATTATTTTCTCAAGTCGGCAAAGTAGCTAGTCTTAATCTGATTATGGATAAGTTTTCAGGTCAAAGCAAAGGCTTTGCGTTTGTGGAGATGTCAACTGACGAGGAAAGCGATAAAGCAATTGCGAAATTCAATAACTATGAATTAGATGGTAGGAAAATCGTAGTAAATGTAGCTAGGCCTCAGGAAAACAGAAATCAATTTAATAACCAAAACAGAGGTTACTCACGACCCGGTGGTAGTCGTTGGTAATTTGGACCTAAAGGAGGGTCTCCATTAAGAAGCAAGCAGAAACAGTTTGTATTCGTTGTGGTAAGTTGCGTGTATTTTACCGAAGATGGGAAGACAGAGCCGACGGTAAAGGTACGCTAATTACCCATGTGGAAAGCGTTTGCCCGGATCCCGAGTGTCAAAAAGTAGTAGATGCGCAGTTTACCGAGATGAGGGAGAAAAGGCTTCTGTCAGAGGATAAAAGAAAGAATATTGTTCTCGCAAGAAGGACAAAATCAATCCAGTAAAATCCCCGCCAAAAATCGCTATTTGGGTATCTTTTGCCATTTTTTCCTCCTGTCATTCCGAGCGAGGTCGAAGACCGAGCGTGGGAATCTTTTATCAGATTGCCGCGTCGCTTCGTTCCTCGCAATGACAAATGGGAAAGTTCTGAGGGGACAAACTTTATGGATAGAGAATTAACGCAGTGTCTGGTATTTTTGGGTGTAAATTTTTCGCCTTCAAAAACATGCCCTAAGTGTCCGAGGCATTTGGCGCAAATAATTTCTGTCCTGACGCCGTCTACGTCGGGGAGCCTTTTAACCGCTCCTGAAAAATAATCGTCAAAACTTGGCCAGCCGCAGTTGGCATTAAATTTTGCCTTGGATGTAAACAGGTGATTACCACATTGCCTGCAGACATAAATGCCATCTTTGTAAAAATCGTCGTACTCTCCGGAAAAAGGCGCCTCGGTACCCTTATCTAAAATGACGTGTTTTTCCTCAACAGTTAATTTGTTTAGTTTCATAAACTTCCGAGGACTGAAAGTCTTCGGTATTGTTCTTTAAGTTTACATGAGCGAGCAAGAATACATATCAGTCCTCGAAAGTATGTATTCTCTCGCATTTATCCGTGGACTAAAAGTCTAAGTATTCTTGCGAGCGAATATAAAGGGAGCATTCTATCATCTTTTGACCCGGTTTAAGGATCGTGAGTTTGATCGAACGGCCAGAATGACAGAAAGTGGAAAAGCTTGTATGTATAAAAATAAGACTTTAATCGTTATCTTTATCGGTATTTTGGTTATAGCTATTGTATTGGGAATTTCATTTTTTTCCGAAAAGACAGAAACTCAAATTATTCCTCAATCAAATAGTCAAGAAAATGACAACGCAGATGTTTCGATAGTTACACAAAATTTAGAAATCCCCTGGGAAATTGTCTTTCTTCCAGATAGCCGAATGCTTGTTACCGAGCGTCCGGGGCGAGTACGGATAATCTCAAGAGACGGGAACCTTAATCCCTCACCAGTAGCCACGATTTCCGAAGTCAAGCATATTGGCGAGGGAGGCCTTTTAGGAATTGCCATCCATCCGGAATTTGCCGGAAATCAGTACGTTTATCTTTACTACACTTATACGGTGGCAGGATTAAATTCGGCCCGGACAATTTTTTGTATATTACCACCGGTGATGCTCAAGAACCATCGCAAGCTCAAGATATAAATTCTTTGGCGGGAAAAATCTTGAGAGTGACGGACGAAGGTAAAACTGCCTCGGGTAATCCATTTGACAATTTGGTTTATTCCTATGGTCATCGCAACCCTCAGGGACTTGCCTGGGATAAAGACGGCAGACTTTGGGCAACCGAGCATGGCAGATCAGGAATCCAGTCAGGTCTTGACGAGATTAATCTAGTAGAACCCGGCAAAAATTATGGCTGGCCGACAATTCAGGGTGATGAAAAAAGGCAAGGAATGGAAACGCCGCAACTTAATTCCGGCTCAGATACCTGGGCGCCGGCCGGAGCGGTTTTCGTTGGAGACTCTCTTTTCTTCTCAGGACTTAGAGGCCAGGCATTATACGAGGCTGTTATTGCAGGTGACGACATATCTTTTAAGGAACACTTTAAAGGAGAATTTGGAAGGATAAGAAATGTAGTTTTAGGATCTGACGGTTATCTTTACATTACCACCAGTAATCGCGACGGCAGAGGAACGGTCAAAACAGGTGACGATAAGATAATAAAGATAAACCAGCCCTAGAGAACACCTCCGAGGTGGGCTCTGACTCCTTGGAGGTGAAGAATGGAGAGATTTAATCTATGAAACAAAAAACAAAATTAATAACCGGCATTTTAGTAATTCTGATGTTGGTTATCGCTTGGATAGTATTTTCGCAAAGAGAGTCAGGGGAGTCTCTTCCAGGAAGTGGGAATCAGAACCAATCAACACAATTAAACGGGGTGACTCACCCCCTGCAAATTCTTCAGATGAGAGCAAAGGATTATCCCGGAAGTGAGGTTACAATCGAAGATGAACTCAGCCCGCAGGAAAGTTACAAACAATATCTTACCTCTTACCAATCCGATGGACTAAAAATTTATGCACTTTTAACTGTTCCCCAAGGGGACAAGCCAGGTGGGGGGTGGCCGGCTATCATCTTTAATCATGGGTATATTCCGCCGGAGCAATATCAGACGCTTGCGCGCTATCAAGCTTACGTAGATGTCTTTGCCCGAAACGGTTATATCGTTTTTAAACCGGATTACCGCGGTCATGGAAACTCGGATGGTAATCCGGAAGGAGCTTATTTTTCTGCCGCTTATACGGTTGATGTTCTAAATGCTGTTTCTTCGATCAAAAAATTTGGCGAGGCGAATCCTGATCGAATTGGCATGTGGGGACATTCAATGGGTGGAAGCATAACCCTGCGTTCGATGGTAGTCACAAAAGATATAAAAGCCGGTGTTATTTGGGCAGGGGTTGTTGCATCCTACGATGACATGATGAACCGTTGGCGAAGGCGCGTTGCTTGGCAGCCATCAGAAAGAGAAAATATGGCTCACCGGCCAAGCCGCGACGATTTGATCAAACAATTCGGAGATTTTGATGCTAATCTCCAGTTTTGGAAGTCGATAGCTCCCATTAGTTTTGTTGCCGATATTTCGGGCCCCATACAGCTTCATCATGGTCTTGCCGATGAATCGGTGCCTCCCGAATTTTCCGAAAGTTTAAAGGCTGCGCTGGAGGCTGCAAGTAAAACAGTTGAGTATTACACCTATGATGGAGCAGATCACAATATTTCAGGGGCAAGTTTTAATCTGGCCATGCAAAGGTCAGTTGAATTTTTTGATAAATACTTAAAATAAAATTCGAAAGGAGGTGTAACATTTATGTGCTATAACTGCGGGTGTGAAATGCCGGATGAAGATCATGGTTTTCCGGCCAATATTACCGATAAATCTTTTGAAGATGCGGCTAAAGTGACTGGCCAATCAGCCGAAGAAGCAAAGGAAAATACCATGAAGCTTCTTCAAAAGTTGAAAGAGGAAAAGGAGTAAGAGGACTGAAACCAAAATCCTCATGTCATTCTCACGAAAGTGAGAATCCAGCTGGAAACTTATTTGTATAGATTCCGCATCCCTTCGACCTTGCTCAGGGCGAGCAAGTGCGGAATGACAGAGTTTGAAACTCTTATACGTTATGACTTTAGGATTGATCAGCAAGAAAAAAGAAGCAAGTGATGTTTATTCATTTATCTTCCACAGCGAGGAAGATTTTGGATGGAAACCGGGACAATTTTTGATGTATCGAGTTGAACATCCAAATCCTGATGAAAGAGGGGAAAGACGCTATTTCTCAATTGCCTCCGCTCCGTTTGAGAAGCAAATCATACTGACGACAAGATTTGACCGGGAAAGAGGAAGCAGCTTCAAAAAAGTGCTTTTTGGCTTGCCAATTGGGTCGACAATTTATGCAGAAGGTCCAAGAGGGAGTTTTGTGATTGATGATCCGACTGGCAACTGTGTATTTATTGCGGGCGGCATCGGGGTAACACCATTTCGGGCGATTCTTTTGGATTTGGATTATCAAAGGCTACCGATTAATGCGATTTTGCTTTACGCCTCAAGAACTAATGACATTGTATATAAAGAAGAATTCGATCAACTTGCGAAGAGACATTCCGACTTGAAAATACACTACATAGTCCCCCCAAACTATTTGGACGAGATAGCAATCAGAAAATATGTACCGGATCTGGCGAAACTCTACTTTTATATCTCCGGTCCTAAGCCGATGGTGGTTGATTTTGA
>Ga0075680_115_pt1 | contig 4813 bp, 5 predicted proteins | sample RifGroA2_FD_68249 | JGI IMG/M metagenome (GOLD analysis project Ga0075680, IMG submission 68249) | Microgenomates (Curtissbacteria) bacterium GW2011_GWA2_40_31
AGACTAAAATTTTCTAATTGGCTCCAATTACAAATAAAATCCTAAACTCTAAATTCTAAACTCTAAACAATTTCAAAATTCAAATATTCAAATGATCAAGAAATGATAGTCTATTGGAAACCTTATCCTTCGAACAAAGTGAGAAGTTTGAGTTCTCGCCCTGAGTTTCGACGAAGGGCTCGAACAATATAGTTATCCTCCTGTTTTGAATTTTGTATTTTACCTTATCTGAATTTGTTTAGGATTTAGGATTTAGAAATTAGAAATTTGGTGGGCTTAAATTTTGCAAATTGTCAATAGCGGGGCGAGCCAGATACGGCCGTCTTTTTTAATTAAATCCTCCGCTTCCTTTGGTCCCCAGGAGCCAGGCTCGTAAATTGCCAATTTTGGCCTGCCGTTTGCCCAGACTTTTTCTACCGGATCGATAATCTTCCAGGAAGCTTCGACTTCTTGTTGCGAAATAAATAAACTTTGATCGCCTAAAATTACATCCAGAAGTAGTCTCTCGTAGGCCTCTGGTTGGGGAGTATCAAAAGAAGTCTTGTAACAAAACTCCATGTCGACCGGCTCCAAAGCTGTAGTTAAACCTGGTTTTTTGGCAACAAGCCTGATGCCGATTCCTTCATTAGGCTGAATTTGAAGAGTAATATGGTTGGGCATTGGTTTTTGCCAAAAGTTTGCCAAAAGTTTATGGCTTTTCTCTTTAAACTGAATAATGATTGAGGTAACCTTGCCCATGAGTTTTTTGCCGGTGCGAAGATAAATAGGGATACCCTGCCACCTTGTGTTATTGACAAAAAGTTTGATAAGAGCGTAGGTTTCGGTTTTTGAACCTGCAGAGACATTTTCCTCTTGGGTATAGCCTTTATACTGACCCCGTACAGTGGAGTTGATAATTTCCCCAACGCTTGGGATTTTGATGTTTTTTAAAACTTCCAGCTTTTTTTCCCTTATCCCGTTTACATCAAACGTTTCGGGCTCTTCCATCGTGGTTAAGGTTAACAGTTGAAGCAGGTGATTTTGAGTGATATCCCGCAGAGCTCCGGTTTTATCGTAGAACTGGCCGCGTTTCTCAACTCCAATGCCCTCCGCAGTGGTAATTTGGATATGGTCGATATATCGGTTATTCCAAATTGGTTCAAAAAGATCATTCCCAAACCGGAGAACAAAAATATTCTGGACGGTTTCTTTACCAAGATAATGATCAATTCTGTAAATTTGTTCTTCCGCGAAATAGGCGGAAAGGGTTTTTTCCAAAATTTGAGCGGTTTTTAAATCTTTTCCGAAAGGTTTTTCAACGATTATTCGGGGTCTTGTATTGTGCAGGCGGCAGCCAAGGTGCAATTTGTTTTTGCCCAAATTCTGAACCGCATCTTTAACAATCTGCGGCGAAATAGAAAGGTAATAGATTCTTAAAATACAAGTTTGCGCCTCTTTCTCAAAACTATCAAGCTTTTTCGTAATTTCCGCTAAGTTTATGCCTTCCCCAAAGTCGGCAGGCACGTAAGAGATAACCTTGGCAAAACTTTGCCATTTTACTTCGTCTTTGAGACCAAGCATGTCTTTAACCTTTTTTCTGAATGAATTATCTGAATGAGGAGTTCTGGCTGTGGCGATAATTCGGAAAGTTGAGGGAAGAAGATTATTTTTGAAAAGCGCAAAAAGCGCCGGGAAGATTCTTTTTCTGGCTAAATTACCGGTTGCACCGACAATAACAATAGCAGTTGGCTGTGTCACTTTCCTATTTTACACTAAAACCTGACAGCCAAGCTTTCTAATAATTGTTCACCAGAGTCGGAGAGGCTTAGGATTTGCACAGTGCCGGTTTTATCCTGAGGTTTGGCAAAAGACATATTTATCTCGAAGCTGCAAGACTGAGAACTGGTGCAGGTATCTGTTACACTTTGGCCTAAAATTTGGCCTTGTTCGTCCTTGACTCTGGCGGCGATGACACCTGAGGTTAAATTAGTATAGCCTGTGATTTTGACAGGTGATGAGATAAGAGTTAGAGGGTTGGGATTTGTAATAAATATTCTGATAGTATCAGTGCTAATTCCAGATTCTGGTTGGATATCTGGGATACTGGTCTGACCAAGGGTGTCCGGGCTTGGTGAGGCGGTTGGGAAACCCTCTATGGGGCTTGGTTGGGGGGAAGGTTCTGCAGCTTCTTGGGCCTGTCTTTTTACAATCTTGGAAATAGTAAATGCGCTAACCCCAATAAAGATTATTAAAACAACTGCTCCAACCAATAAACTTAAATTAACCTTCATTTTAAATAGTTTTTAGTGGGCAGTCTTAAGTGGTGTTTGAAATTATACCACCAGATGCAAGAAATGCAAGAAATGGTATAGAATTAAAAGAAACTCAAAACATGCCCAAGACGAAGATTAACGATCCAAGTATTTATCAAAAAATCCCTAAAATCTTAAGGTCGAAAAAAGTACTACTCGCACTTGCAATTGTTATAATATTTGCTTTCATCGGAACGCGAGGCGGTGCGGATATGGGCAAAATCAAAACCGCTCAAGTCGAACAAAAAAACATCGCATCAGAAATTGTCACGGCAGGGAAAATAAGCTCACAAAGCGAATCTACAATCCATCCTGCAGTTAATGGCAAAGTTGTCTGGGTACCAGTCAAAGAGGGGGATTTTGTCAAAAAGGGCCAAGCTATTGCTTCTTTAGATAAGGAAAAATATGAAATTGCCCTAAGACAAACGGAGCAAGATGTAGTAGCTCTCGATGCGGAACTTGAGAAACTTTATGACGGGCGCAGAAATAAAACTAGTATTGAAAGCTATGACGAAAAAATCGAAAGAACCGCACTGGAAGCTGCGAAAAACAAAGCATATGATGAATGGCTTGAAGCTAAAAGGAATTTAAAAGATACAGTGATTACCTCACCATTTGCCGGAACCGTAATCGAAGTCAATGTTCATCCCGGCGAAGAAATTTTTTACACCACGGCAATTGCTAAAATAGCCGATATTGAAAATCTTAATTTCACAGCCGAACTTGACGATACCGATGTTGGCCAGATTAAAGAAGGGCAGAAAACTATTGTAACTTTGGATGCTTTCCCCGATGAAGAAATTCTCTCGCAAGTTGAATCTGTTAGTTTTGTAAGTAATGTTACTTCATCAGGCTCAGATGTTTTTGAGGTTAAATTTAATCTTGAACAGGAGGAAGATTACCGGATCGGAATGAACGGCGAATCAAGAATAATTATTCAAGAAAAAGAAGACGTGCTGGCAGTATCTGTCGAAGCGATATTTGACGAAAATTTTGTCCATGTCAAGACAAACGGTGAATTTGTAAAAAGGGAAGTTGAAAAAGGAATTGAATCTGATTCGGAGGTAGAAATAGTCTCCGGCCTATCAAAAGATGAAACTGTTGTGATAGCAGGTTTAGAAGAGATTGGCAAAAAAACTCATTTTTTTAAAATCCTCTCAATTTTTGTTAAGTGAAACCCATAATTCAGGCAAAAAATGTAGTTAAAATTTATGGCGAAGAACCTTCTGAAACAGTTGCACTTTCCGGTGTTTCGCTGGAAATTGGTAAGGGTGAATTTAGTGCCATTGTCGGTCCATCCGGTTGCGGTAAATCAACCCTGATGCACCTTTTAGGGCTTCTTGATAAACCTACCTCAGGAGGAATTTTAATTGATGGGCAAAAGGCTGAAAATCTTAACAATCAAATTTCGGCGTCGGAAAGAAAAAAAATTGCCCAGGAAAGATTAGCGGATGTTGGGCTTCCCGACAGAATGGGGAACTATCCTTCTCAATTATCCGGTGGTGAGCAACAAAGAGTGGCTATTGCCCGGGCGCTGGTCTGTGATCCGGCAGTTATTCTTGCCGACGAGCCAACAGGCAACCTGGATTCAAAATCAGGGACGGCAATAATGTCACTTCTTGAGTCACTTCATAAAAAGGGTAAAACAGTAATCATCGTGACCCATGATAGGCTTCTTGCCAAAATGACCAATAGGATAATTTCAATGAGAGACGGCAAAATAATTTCCGACAAAAAGGTAAAACGATGAATTTCAAAGAAAGCGTCAAGATTGCCTTTGTGGCACTTGCCAGAAATAAAGTCCGGTCTTTTCTGACCATGCTTGGAATAATTATCGGCGTAATGTCGGTGGTCCTTTTAATGTCACTCGGGGCAGGACTTCAGGAGTCAATAAAGGTGCAGTTTGAAAAATTGGGAACAAACACAATTTATGTTATGCCCGGTAACCTGGAAGAAGGTTTCGGCGGCGGGCAGGGATTCCAGACAAACAAACTTAAATTTTCTGACGCTGAGGATATCAAAGACCATGTTAAATCTGTCAAAGCGGTCGCCGGCGGTGTCGAAAGTTCAGTCTCGGTTACTTATAAAGGCGAGACGAGAAAAGTTGTAAGTTTCTACGGAATTGATCCCGAGTTTACTGAAATCGGAGATTACAAGGTCGAGAAGGGTAGAACTTTTACAAAGTCGGAAAATAGTGCAGGGAAGCGAGTGGCAGTTGTAGGAAATACCATAGTTGAAGAACTTCTTAATAATGCTAATCCTCTTGGAAAAGAAATTTTGGTTAAGGATCAGAAATATAAGATAATCGGTGTGCTGGAAGAACAAGGCTCACTTCTTGGTCAAGATCAAGATAATTCAGTCTATATTCCAATTGAGTCTGCCCGGCGCCAATTAAATTTTGACAGGCCTACCTGGATTTTGGCAGAAGTGCAAGATCCCGAAAATATCACACAAACTAAATCTGAGATAGAAAAAGTTCTTCTTGAACGGCTTTCAGACGACGATTTTTCAGTTCTTACCTC
>Ga0075680_119_pt2 | contig 1650 bp, 2 predicted proteins | sample RifGroA2_FD_68249 | JGI IMG/M metagenome (GOLD analysis project Ga0075680, IMG submission 68249) | Microgenomates (Curtissbacteria) bacterium GW2011_GWA2_40_31
TCCTCCGTAACCGGATTGTACGCAATTGCTTCCCCTTCTAAAATTGCAGTCTTTGCCTTAACTTCTTTGACTGCACCTTCAACCAAATCCGGAAAAGCATGAGTCATATCCTCCAAGTTTCTCGAAAAAAGCTCTATCTTGTTTCCATTTTTGTGAACCGCCACGCGAAATCCGTCAAACTTAGGTTCAGCTGCAAATTCTCCTCCCAATCTCTTTACTGCTTCTTCTGCATTCGGAAGCCTCTCGGCAAGCGCCGGCCTAATCGGTTTACCGATAATTAATTTGACACTTCTAATCCCAGCTTCACCTTTTCTAAAAAAATTTTCCGCAACATATCCAAGATCGGATGTTTTGTTGTAAGCACCCTCAAGCATCGGTCTTAATTTCTTGTCACCCGTTTTTGCAATTGAAAGTGCATCCAAAACCGTTGGATCTCCAATTCCTAACCGCAGTGTCCCCAAAGGAATATTGACAACGTGTTTAACTGAGGTTGAATCTAACGATTTCAAAACCTGCGCTAAAGTCGAAACCTTTTGTTCAACCGTACCCTTACCACTAAATTTTGCAATCTTGGCAAGTTCCTCGAAAACTTCTGTGACCGAAAGGGCCTTAGTCGTTAGTCGTTTTGCGTTAGTCGACAATTGCGCAGCTGCAATCCCCATATTCCCTTTATGTCTATACAATTTAATAACTTCATCCTTTGATTTGTTAAACGCCCGGCCGATTGATTGCGCGACCATGCTCTCCGCCATACCAATCTCCACAGGCTCAAAAAACGGCGCGACTCTACCTTGAATCAGATAACAAATCTTGCCGATTTCCTCTGCCTTCGCTTCCTTAAAAAGCTTGGAAAGAATATCGACTAATTCGAGGCGTTTTGACGTTGCCTCCAGTTTTTCGTAGTATTCAGCTAATTCGCTAAATCTCATTAGAGTCCAAAGTTATAAATTAAAAGTTATAAACTTCCGAGGGCTAAAAGCCCTCTGTATTGCCCTTAAAGTTTACATAAGTGAGCAGAATATTTCCATGACTCGGAAGTATGTATTCGCTTTCGCAATCATCCATGGATTAATAGTCCATGGTAGTATCGTGAATCATTCTTAACCAATAGCGTGTTTCTCTAGCTTCCTTCTTTGCAATATTCATTCCATAAGTGAAATCGTTTTTAGTATACCCACCAAGAGCTTCTTCAATATTTGCACCAATCGATGTTGCCGATCGTATTACTTGTTTGATTAGTATGAGATTTGCAGGAGTTTTTGGTAATCTAGCAGTTATTTTTATTACCTTAACGGCAAAGTCATATGTTCTTCTTGCTATTTCAGATTTCTCTTCATACGTCATAAAAATTTATAACTTATAACTTGTAATTTATAACTACTTCATTACATAAACTGCGCCCTTCGTCGAGCCTTTCTTCTTGATGAGTCCTTTCTTTTGCAAATCTTTAAGATCACGAAGAATTGTATCGTCGGAATATTCGCGAAGTAAACTTCGCCACTGTCTGTTGCTTATCGAACCGTATGTTTCAATATATTCGACCAGTTTTACTTGACGCTCTGATAAAACAATCTGGCCGGTTTTGCCCTTTAATCTTATATCGAGCGATAATTTTTGGACTTTTTCCTTAACCCGAGCCAGTTCCTCTGC